>JGI24158J21664_10005367_pt1 | contig 16753 bp, 8 predicted proteins | sample Ectturendosymbi3_FD_21664 | JGI IMG/M metagenome (IMG submission 21664)
CCATTGTTAGTCCACAGATATTTCCAATGTAAATCTTTTCTTTTTTGATTGGCTTGAGCAAGTAAGTGTTTTTTACGGCTGGTAAGATTTTCATTGACAAAAACTTCAATACGAGGGTGATCGAATTCAGCAGATTTCAGTTTTTTTCTTGAGCTGTATATGTTGTTCCTGGTTTTTCTAGCTATGAATCTGACAATAATACTGGGATACTTTTTGTTTTGATCAGTTTTAGGTTTTCCTCTTAGTCTGTGTACAACATCAATAGAATCTTTGCTAAGAGTTGTGTCAATTTTTTTGAGAACTTGCAGCACCTTGTCTTCGACGTCAGCATTGGTTTCATTGTCTGGCATTGGTATACCATGTATTTCCAAGTTTTGTCTTCGGCGATACTGTTCTAGTTCATTCAGTTGAGAATCCAGTTTGGCATTATTTTCTTTCAAGATCCCTGCTTCTTTTCTTGAGTTGAGCATTTTCTTCTTTCAGGTGATCCATATTGCTTCTGATAGTGGTGATCTCATTTAATATGTTAGAAAGTTGATTTTCAAAACTTTCATATTTGCTGGGTAAGTCTTTTTGGCCACTTAGTCTTCATTTCATTTAGCTGAGATGAAATCATTGTGTCTTCATCAGGTTTTGTCTCCATATCGTGGTTATAGCTATTGCTATGGGTTGATGGATTGTGTTTGTCTCTTCTATTATGTGCCATGGTTATATTTCAGTTTGCAATTTTTTAAGGCTAGGGTAGATCAGCAGGAGTATATAACGGTACAATAACAGCTGCAGATTTCAAAAGTTCCTAACAGTCGTGCACAGTGGTAGCCCAGCAGAAATAGTCAATAATAATAATAGTAGTGAAGTGGAAGAGCAGTAGTACAACAGAAACAGTCCAGTAATTCACAGAATCAGTAAACACTCTTTATTTTCAAACAAACCTTATTCAAATAGAATGATACATTTGTGCTTGCGCAACGGTTTTAACCGCGAAAATCGCGTTACTTCTGCTCGAGCTGTAAAATCTTTAACACATATCCAAATTTTAGTAGTTACATTTTATACAAATGTTCCTGTAAAACCGTCGTTAATCATCTCACATTATTGTCATAACTTGCAAATCACACAAAAAATGTTTTTTCCCTAAACATAGGGCAAAATGTTAGGATAACCATTGACCTACCTCACTTGCGACGTCACTCAAAAAAATCGTCAGACCCAAAACATTCCGAGTATTTTTAAATCGAAACCAGACTTTCGGTATCATTAGAGGGTTTGAGCAGCTCTTCAGCTTTATCGTCTGGCGAGTTATGGCCAAACGTGTACCTGTCACCAGGGGTGGATCTAGCCAGTAAGGTTGGGGGGGACGATGTCAGTATATAGCTTGCCTATCACTCATAACACTTTTCGCAGGAAATAGATGTTAATGGTGTTCCTAGTAAGATTCAGATGCCGCCCCTGTGGCGTCAGCGTCATGATGCGGTCTTCAGTTACTTCATAGGTCCTATTTGATCCTCGGAGCAATTTGAGTTTGAGACCCTGGGTTAACTAGCCTACTGTGGGAGATGATGAAGTCTACTTCACAGCACTGATGTGACAAAATAATGGACGACAAAATGGCCCTTATATCGCGAATTGCACAGAAACATCGAAAGACGGCATGACCTGTCGGGGGAGTACGGAATCCTTTTCTTGCAATTTGTTTGAAGGTGGGTGTCAAAGTTCAATGTGTGATGGCAAAAATTTCAACACAGGTGGCAAATAAGCGCCGCTGGGATCTCACGGACGACATCGAAGTCCAAGCATTCAAACCGAGAGACAGTCTTTGCGTTCCTGAGCAATGAACTTGGATCTCATTTTAAACTAATTTAGAGCAGGCCTGCACAAGACATGCGGCCTGCTTTCTGAATTGCAGAAAATGTTAAAATTGTCTTTCAAACTGAAATGAAATCAAATAGACTTGCGGCCCGCGGCGTATTTATGTTGATCAATTTGAACCTTCGAGCTTTTGAGTCGCGCAGGCCTGAATTAGACCCATTCGCACAGACCCGCTTCTACCGGTCTGCGTCGCAGCTGGCGGCAAATTGCAACCGATTATTATCATAGACTGACCGATCGACCAAGCACCTGAGAATGACACTGCCATTGTATTCTTCACCAACGCAACAGAGAACAAGAAGAAAACTGTGCAGCGATTGCAACCTCGGTCGACGATACAGCGACTCGAACAGTGCCAACGTGTTCGCCACGTTCAGGCGGCGTCGCGCGCGAAAGGCTCAGCTGTCAAGACAAGCGATCCGCTAGCAAGAGCTCGCCGGCAACGGACACAAGAGACCGAACGCGCGAATTCACCCCCCACCTGCGCCTGTCCGGGGCAGAAAATGGCAGATGGGAGGAATCGGTGACGCGCGGTGTCTCCAGCGCATGATCGCCGGCGAAAAGCGGGAGACGGTTGCTATGTCAACGGTCGAGCGCGGCGACCTTAAGTTTGCAGCGTTCACCAGAAAAGTAAACTCTCGGTAAACAAAGGTTGCGCAGAGAGCGTGGGAAGATTTCTGACACTCAAAAAACGCTTGTGGGGAGATCGTACGTCTCGGATGACATATACAAGTACGTAGCGTGCCTAACGGGGGTGTGGGGCGAAATGCGTCAGGGGAGTGGCGCCGAAGAAAAGAGAACCAAACCCGTGCGTGACGCAACACGGCGCTTCTGTCATCAACGTTTTCGTCATTCCCTGACGACACGCATGAAAGAACACCGATGAAAAGATGGAGGCGTAAAAGATACGAGCGACTGTGGTCGAAAAATGTCAGATTTTTTAACAACGGTACAATTTTCGTTTCAGAGAAGCAAGGAATCTAGACACGCAGCAGAACACCTACGCGAGCGGGAAAAACGCATACTCCGTCGAAGAGCTTCACAATCCTAATAAGCAAAGCGAACGATTGTTGCTATTCAATTCAAGACTTGTTCATCGTTGCGGAACGGGGAATTCGTCCATCGGATCGCCGACAAATCAACGTCGCGCGCCCCCCCCTTATTTTTCCGGGAAGCGCCATCTGGAAATCCAATTTTGGTAGAAACGTAGGACGATCGGCCTTCGCATTGCAAGTAAATGCGAAATACAACAACAAGAAAGCAAACCACGACACGCTCCACAAACGATAAAGAAGAGCGCTCGCGCCCACACAAACGAGTCTACCACACCGTCTTTGCAGTCATCAAACGCAATCCCATACAGCCGGGAAGGTTCGTTTGCACTGCACTGCGTGAAAGGGCAATATTATACTGAGTTCGCATTTTAGGGAGTGGATGACGAACCGCGCGTCAGGCGTTCTTTGTGACGTCAGCGCGAACCTGCTGCACAGCAGGTAGGTGGTGGGGGGAGGATTGGCTAGTGCTCTTCGCGGTGTCGGTGCCGGCGAGATGAGTGGGCGCCCGTGTTGTACTCGATCGCAGCGGGAGTGTGGCGAGAGTGGCGGTACGGCATGTGCCGTTCCGAATGGTGCGTTACGCCGCGGTGGCGATAGCTGGGAGCGCTACGGATGCGTTCCTGGAACTCGTTGTTGAAACGCTCGGCTTCATCTGTGGCAGAAAAAGATGAGAACAGACATAAATGCATGCGAGAAAAACAAAGCTTATCTTCTTATAAGTGACAACAAAACAAACTTTAGCCTGGCGGCAAGCGTCTGAGGAATCTGCCTGTTTTCAGCTTTCATACTTCTGCGATGATTAAAACTTGCAAGCGCATCTATTTATCCACAGTTATAAGTCAGAAAGATGGCGGCAAGTAAATCGATCACAGTTTACTTTCAACACATCTGCAGTCCTGTAAACCGCAAGACAAACCTTGCAGGCGAAATGTTGGGACTTGAGGACAAGTATAGAAAGAAACACACACGAACTGTGGCTAGTTACAATGAGCACTCAGGAACTCAGACCTTCCTAGAGCCTCATAAACCAACCTCACGAACCAGCCTATTGAAAGTGTTCACGTTATATCGCCAGCTGATTTTTGTTTCGTTTGTCAAGCAGCACTGCTTTCGCGCCGTAATGTGCCTACCTTCATCGAGGTTTATGAATTCCTGGCTCTCTTCATTTTCGCCAGTTCGCACGTTTCGGGACTTCTCTATCACGTGAGAGCGTTCACCTGGCAACAAACAATTTCAAGTTACTGAGCTTTTCAATAAACGAAACTTTCATTAGAAAATAACTCAGGTCGCAACTGGGTTGTAGTTCATTGCAGCTCACCGAACAGACACTTTGCCATTCCGCCAGCAGTCTACGGCAAAAAACACCAGCACGACGCACCGCAAATCGCGATAACTGAGTTATAATACAAAAACATTGAGGCAGGTGCGTTGTGCCCTCTGCATGTCACAAACGCAGAAGAATTACAGCCGTATGACATAAGATGTTTCCATGTAACCTTCATGCAAGAACGTTAATGTTGCGTTGGCTTACTCAAAATTGTTTCTACGGTAGAGAAGCAACGGATGACACGTTGACTTAGCAAATACGCTTAGTCGCAAAAGGTTTTCAGATCTTTTTTTACGCGGAATCTAAACAACGCTTTTCACGGAAGATTCCACTGCAACACAACAACCTTAATTCTCACAATCACGGAAGCTTCAGCAAAATTCATGTCACAGTTTGCTTCCAATGCAACGAAATTCTAAGTTGACTCAAAACAGAATCATCAGTTCCTAAAAGAGTAAAATCTGTTTGACGGCCTTCTGAGCCAGGGCTGCGGAGACGGAACTCAAATTTCGGGCTCCGGCTCCAGGCAAGTAAAATTTTTGGCGCCGGCTCCAACCTCTAAAAGTTTTTGGCACCGGCTCTGGAATGATTTGGTCCATTGAAAACTAATAACCACAGTAATATTTGTACAATTGGCTTGTTCCACAAACTGTCTGTTGAACGGAATCTGAAATTTCAGGCTCCGGTTCCAGCCATCCAAAATTGTTTGAGCTCCTGCTCCACATCCCTATCCTGAACACATTTTGCATTTCTGCCCTTTCAGGAACAGACGATGCTCTTTCGAGTGTATTTAATATACATTTGCAACCAGGTTGCGATGCGATTTTGTTGGAGGCTCCTCGATTGCCGGACTTAGTGCGCAATTACTTATATAGAGCATCGCAGTGCGCACGGGTCGAGTCCAAGGCTTAAGTGAAAAACTACACGCAATCAACCTTGTTAACGCCACAGGTTTTTGGCTAAAAACAATGCTGCTGCAAGGAAACATTCAAGAGGTTTGTCAATTGGCCAGAGGCGCTTTCGCAACACACGATTTCGCCGTCTGGAAACACACAACGAACAGCTTGTTCTTCCGGCGTTTTAACTGCAATCGGCATCGCGCGTGTCTCGCGCTCTCGCCTGGAGGGCGTCGACGCCAAAGTACCCAGCAAACTACTGTAAATAGTTTCGATCAAACGCGTGCCGATCCATGACAGGGCATGAATTATTGATGCGAGTCACTTCGCAGTGGAAACAGTGGATGCTCGCGGGATCAGGACACGAGATGTTCGGCCTGAGACAAGTATTCGAGTGCTTAGTGCGGCAGAACGACGCTGCTGCCAGCGTTTCTCCGAGGCCTGCGCAAAGTGCAAGCTTCAAAAACCTTTGCGACGTCTACCCAAGTGGCACTTTCAACGAGAGACTTTCGTTTCAGACGAATTGCTGCATGAAACTTTTCAAAACTGATCTAAACAACCATTGTTTCACCAAACTGCACAAGACAACCAACAAGACGCGTCGTCGCTTGCAACGACATACACCATACTGCTTTATGATGTAATTGAGTGCTTTATGAAGTAATTGAGTCCATCAAACTCCTTCACTCCACTGGTTTTAAATGAGACTTGTAAGGAGCAGGCATTAACGGAAACAGCAATTTGGAGCTTCGTCACGGGCAATCGCCCTCCGGATAAGCGAGCAAAGCACAACCAAAGCGTTCGCTTAATTCAAGCCACGGCGGGCAACTAGCCCTCCAGCGCTGCGAAGTCATTTCGAAACTTAGGTTGATCAGGAAAAACAGGCGCAAAGATTATCTCGTTCCAGACTTCAGAAAAAACTATAAACCGGAATTTTGGCCAGCACAAGAAAAAAACTGACAAAAATAAAATGAAAGGCGTGTCTTACCGATGTGATGACCGATCGCCATCTTTTGCAAGCCGGAGGCAGAATTTCGTTCGCTCTTTTGGGTTTCCTTGACCTGAAGTAAAAAAGTCGCCAGCACTGAGAAAGAGCACATCATTAACCGCAAAAAAACAGCGATCACTAAAAACGCGGTAACGATCGTGGGTAGATTCTAACACAAAGATTGTCGCCAGTAGCACTGCAATTAACCTTACGATGACAACAATGCAAAAATGCCGTTATTTTGCAGGAATACGCACGAACTGTTTTTTTTTGTAAAAGCAAAACGTTCTACCTCTCCTAACACGATGCATTTGAGAATGATCAATGGTGCCGGAACGATCACAAGCGCTGGATGGCTGTACGCCATCGGTAAGTTTAATTGAGTTCTGATTGTAACAATATCGAGTGAGATATAACTGATCGCCAATTTGCAGTGCAGATTCCAAGCACGCAAAGCTAATGAGGGCAGAACTTACAGTTTGCGCAAAAATTAAAACAGCCCGGCAATCGTGGCCCTACCACAATGTATCTTTCCCTACTACTGTACCCGCTTTTCAACTTCAAGTCTCGGGAACACCATTTTCTCAAGACAGTGTGAGGAGCGGTTGTCGTCTTCATCAAAAGCAACTGCACACAATGTTTTCCACCGCAACTAACACAAATACAAAACAATGACGACTCGCCCCGTTCGGACCGATCTTGGTCGATGACGACGCCTGGTAGACTTGCGGTTGGCCTGCGCCACTTCCGTAGTTAATCGACGTAAATGACGATTGGAAGAAGGAGCCGGGTGGACCCTGCTCGGTGAGAGAAAACAAAGCAGTGCTAACTCTTGCAGTGGTCGCAAATACGTATCTGTTTGAAGCATAAGTCCACTCGTCAAAACAGACACGTACCTGGAGTAAACATAACAGTAAAGCAAGCAAAGAGACCCACTTTCCGGGGCTATTTTCGTTGAGATGCTACCAAGTATTTTCCTATCCGCACGGAGCTCAAGGCAATATTCGCAATGAACAGATTTTAACCGAAACCAGACTTTGAAAGTTTTCATTTAACACGATACAGACCGCACAAAATATTGCACAAGTTTTAGGTTTAAAGGCTAACAACACGCAGGTGGCATCAGCCAGCAGACACCCATCCACAGGACGAATTAAAAACTTACGCCTTGCGACGACTGCATCATCGACATGTTGGACTCCATGTTTCTCATCATCGAGTGCATGTTATTGAACAAGCTGCCAAATCCCATTCCGCCATACATGCCGAAAGGCGACAGGGCCATAGCGGGCTGCACGAAGAAGAATAACTCGAGGTCAAGTTAATATTTAATATAACTTACTAGTTAAGTTAGTATAACTGATAAGCTTCCACGCAAGAAAAAGATCTGCATTGCAGATTTCTACGGCGCCCTTCAGCTGTAAATGAACTTGTGAACTCATTAGTTTGCATGAGAACTGGCAAACCTGCATTTTGGGACAGCTTTGAAGTCAAATTGAAACAAAAAGCTTGCTGCACAGGCCCGTATTGTATGGCATCACTACAAAAAAACAAGTTTATTTACGACTACATTATTTTAGGTACGAAATCACCTTTCTGAGCAAAACTTGCTGCTTTTTGTGTCCCACTGAACCAATTGTAATTTTTTTGTTGGTGGACAGTAAAGTGTGCAATGGCTTCACAAACTGAAAGGAAATCTTGCTCAGCCAAGAATGAAGTGGTTCTATTCAAGACGATTTCAAACGATTTTTCGACAGAGGTGTGTGATCAGCTATTGGTACTGGATCTCTTCTGTTCTCATAATTCAGTTTGACGAGTGTGTGGCAATCAGCCAGATTAAAATCAAAGTTCATAATTTTCGTAAAATATTTACCCTTTTCTACAGCTTTCAAAAAGCATTTAGAAAACTTTGAATTGTTTCAATTTATTTCAACGAGCCTCTGAAGTTTTAGACAAAGTAAGCATGCGAGAACACTGAAGCCTTTTGTTCTGTACTGAGAATTAAAATTATAATAGGAAGCAAAAGCTCCATACTGTGCGAATAGAGACAAGCCACACTTTTTCAAATAGTAGCTCAGAAGCTTTTTAAAGATGAATGTCAAAAAACAGTAAAACCAAACATTAGGCTTGAAGTGGAAGGGCAATCTATCTCTGAGAAATGATGATAGCTTGTGCAGGACTGGAAGAGCAGCCGTGGCATAGCAACAGGGATATCTACAACTCCAGCAATTCTTTTGGATGATGTCACGGATGGGTGAGGTTCAAGGGGTATTTGGATGATGTCATTGAGACCTGAAACACATTAATGGGGCAGGTTCTTTGTTTTTCTTATAAAAAATAGGTGAAAATTCGCATCATAAGAGCCCTTGATTGCGTTTGTGGTTGGCAAGTTATGGGCTTACAGCCAAAAAACGTTAATGAACTAATCCGAAGTTAATCCCTAGAAGATTAGTTAATGAACTTGGGCTCATGACATCACCACAAAAAAAGTTTAAATCCAAAAACTGCACGGATATGTTTAAAGAGACTCAAGTTTTTTTAGGGTTTGAGGGGCTCTCTAGCTCTATCAGCTGGCGAATTATGGCTGGAAAAGTATGAGCCGATATATGGGGATTCTGTGGTCCTTAAGGAGTAAAACCTTACTCTGACAAATTGAACTTTTTACAAAGGTTAAACAATTGAATAACAAATCTTGAGGCTTGGATTTGCAAGACCTAAGCAATATTAATTAACTAACTTGGATAAATAATGCATAAAACAGTGGTTCTAAAAGATTTTTTTATATTCCCCCTTTTAAACGCAAAGACTGTCAATTCTTCCCCAACAAAAATCAGAATAAAGATGATTGCAAAAACTTCACACTACCTNCTGTGAAGAAAAAAAGACGATTATGAACCAAACANACTCTTTTCTAACATCAATCACTGCAGTTAAAGCAGCTTGTCCTTGCATACTGTAGACATTCCCATTTAAACCAATTTCTTTGTGCAATATCTTATGTCTTGATAAACATGTGAACCCTCAAGCGACGGTATAATTTTGCAACACTAACAAGCAGTATAGGTACAATTGTACCTTTATGCATTTTCTTAAAAATCTGAGCTTCAAATATAGCTGAGCCATTTTGCAAATAGTGACTAGTATATATGTACATTCAATTTAGGTCAGGTTTTGTAAAATTTTGTCTTTTGTTGGTATTTACCAGGGACGTAGCCAGCAAGTAATTTTGAGGTGACAAATTCTTTTCTGGAGGATTGTTTCATTTAGGTTAAAAAATGTTGTTTTACAACACATTTATGTTTTTTGGGTCTTCTTGTGACTACACTACTGCATTACTTAGATTGAGCACTACAATTATGCTTTGCACTTGAGACCCGTAGAAATCAGCAGTCTGTTTCCAGCAGGAGATGTATTCAAATTAACCATACGTCCAGATATCAGCGACATCATTTTGTGAAAAACAAACAGAAAGTGCAGAAAAGCCTGATGTTTTCATCAGTCTTCTTGCACACAAGTACCCAAGTGTGTCTCAACGGCCACCACAAAAATGTTGTTTGGCATATTTTGTCGCATTTTGGTTGGTGTTGGCACATAGAAGTGCGCTTTGAACGAATCCTGTTTGTAACTAGCATTCAGTACCAAAGACAACATGCATCACTTGTTTATAAGTAGAAACTATCTGGTAATGTTTTGATATTCATTGCCAAAGTGCTTTCTAATTGTAGTTGCAATAGTTCTTTCTAAATAACTCAAACCTATCATTCAAAAATGTTACGTTGTTTTTAATGCATCATTTCGCACTGTGTACTTGTATGTATGAAAGTACATTTGTACCTATACTGTCTCTTAGCGGTTAGAGTTTGTTTTTACCATATATCACCAAACAAGGTGAACATTTTTTTCTGATATTTGGTGTGGACACTAAAATGGAAGCTTAGAGATAAAGGAGCCTCAGGTCTCTATACCAGTTCTAAAAAACAGTAATCATGGTTTAAAAGCAAAAAAGTTACAATTGTAACTAATCAATCATTTCAGGGTTTAAAACTAGTTTTTTGATCCAGGACTTTTCCTCCCCAATTCTTCTCTGAAACAAATTTCTTCCCAGGAATTAAAAATTCCTCCCTTAGTGAGCCAAGTGGTACCCATTTGAGAACCACTGGCATATAACACTGCAAACAATTACAACACCTCCCTACACTTGTTACCTCAGTCTGTCTTCTGCCATCAGTCACATACTGCTGTTGTCTGTGAGGATTAGCACCCATTAGCATCATGGAATGCATATCTTCCAAAGGACTACCACCAATTCTGCAACATAATAATAGTCATGACACTAAAAGTCTGTTTGCTACTGAGTCAAAAACATGCATATATGTTGCATCCCAGCAAGAATCTGCAGCTGGATGACAAAATGTCCAATGCATAATATAGTAAAGAAAATGAAGTTTCTAATGATCAATAGCACATATTCAGTTGTGGGATATCTAGTTGGGATTGACGCATGCTTGCAAGGATTCTACAATAATCGAATTTCCACCATCACACAGGAACTCCATGACAATTAAAAGACTTAAGTTCCACCAAACTAGTTATGAGATGCATGCATTGCATAATATATATCAAAAGAATTTTAACCTTCCGTAAGTGCACAACTGCATAGGCAGTATTACAAAGCTGCACTCCCACAATGCAAAACATTAACAGAAACTATGGCAAATGTGGGCAAAGAAATAGTTTCGTTCAAGTCACAAGGTTGTGTAATGCCACCCCATACTTTGTCCAATTCTACTCAAACTTCCCCTAACCTTTCCTTAAAAATTAACAACAAAAGAATTCAACAGCAAAGCATGCAATCATAAAAGAAACAGAAATTTACAAATTGCACAAATAACTTCAAGAATAACTTCCAAACAGCACCAATTTCATAAATGCAAAATGTATAACAGCAATGTTTCCCTCCATGCAACCCATCAGTATCCTACTACCAATTTAGTTGAAAAACTTGTGCAAAGTGGAAAACTATATCTAGGCTGCATGAACATTAAGCAACTGTGAATAGCAAGTGGGTTTATGAAAACAGCCATTACAATATTAACACCTTTGCTGTTGGTAGTTTTGGGTAAAATCTTGGTTTCTAGCATGTCTTAGCAACTATGCAACTTGCCGGCCGATTGTGCTAGAGAGCTGTTCAAGCCCTCAGAAGACTCAGCAACTCTTCGAGACTGCACTAAAAAAAATTTTTTGGTTTTGTGTTGTTTTTTTTGTGAGTGACATCATAAGTGGGGTAGGTTTTTGGCTCAGGTTACATAGCCCTGAGCCCAAACCACTACATGACAGCATTTCACTCAATCTTTTATGGAAAACTAGGCTGGAGTCTTTTTGAGCTTTTGATTAAGTTTATGGGGTTCCATGTTCAAAAGTTACGGCCTAAGAACAACAATCATTAATTAATCCCCAAGTGAGTTCATCAACACCTTCACTGCTGGGTTAATTTGACCGGTTCGCACGAAAACAGGCTTTTTGCACATGTCCTTGCACGAGCATAACTCAGGCGCAGCAAGCGCTAGAGAGCTGTTCAAACACTCAAGACTCGGCAAGTCTTCTACTTTGCAATGGAAAAAAATTTTTGGTTTTGGGTTTCAGATTTTGTCAGTGACGTCATAAGTGGAGTACTTTTAGGCTATTTTGGCCCACTTCACCTGGCCCTGGGCCCAAACCACCAGATGGTAGTATTTTGCTGATGTTTTTATTGGAAACCAGGCTAAAATCTGAGTCTTTTGATACAGTGGGTGACTTGCTGGGGTCTCAAGTTCACAATTTACGATCTATTCTAAAGCAAACAAAATAAATGATTAAACAATTAATTGATTTGTTTATTTGAGATCACAACTTTTGAACCATAAATGCTACAACATTGATCAAAGGCTGAAAAGACTCGGATTCTGGTTTAGTTCCCAATGAAAACTTTAGCAAAATACTTCTGTCTAGCGGTTGGGCCCTAGGTCAGGTAACATGAGCCAAAATAGCCAAAAACCTACCTCACTTATGTCACTCTCAAAAAACCTGAAACGCCAAAAAATTGTTTTTGTTGCAGACTTGGAAGACTTGCCAAGGTACACAATCAACAAATGTTTGCCACTGATGTCACATAACATACCTGAAAAATGGGTCATCATCAAGGAATGATCGGAACATTTCCAAATCCACAGGAAAGAACAGACTATAATGTTATGAACAGAGAAGCTTGCTTGTTGTCAGTAACAATTTAGGAATTTACACATTAAACTACAAGTAGATAAAAGTTAAAATAACCACATGACTGCAATGCTTGAAATGCAACAATACAGGTCATAATCATTGCACATCCACATAACAATTTTCTCATCACATAACCTTACACATCATCACTGCATTGTCATTGTTAACATGCTTATTACAGGTTTAGCCTCATGCAAACTGTTTCCTTCCAGCTGCTTTGGAGCAAGAAAGGCACAAATTCATTTTGTTGTGAAAGTGCCAAAGTTGGCATTGCAGGTATCATGCAAGCACAAAGGTCAGCCTTGCGACTGTCGCAAAAGTGCAAAAATCCTCAGCAGACATTGTGTGCCCCAGACGGCAACTAATGATGTGGAACTGCACTGGTGAAGGTGTTAACACCTTCGTTGTTACTATTATTTTAATTTGCACCACCATAACTCGCCAGCCGATTAAGCTAAAGCTATTCAAAGCCTCTAAAAATGCTGAAAGTCTTCTAGTTTCAATTTAAAAAAATTTCAGGCTTTTAATTTTGTTTTTTTGTGAATGAAGTTGTAAGTTGGCTGGTTTTAGGCCATTTTGGCTCAGGTTACCTCGCCCTGGGCCTCAACCACAAGATGATATGTTCTGACTCAAGTTTTTATTGGGAACTAGGCTAGTCTTTTGAGCCTTTGATTGGCTTTCTAGCATTTCTGGTTCAAATGTTATGGCCTAAAAACAACAAAATAATCAATTAATCCCCTAGTTAAATAATTAATTTGTTATGTTTTCACTCAAATTAGGTGAAGTGTCAGAGTATATACCCAAGAACATAAAATTTAATTATGCACCTTGCAGTTTACCAGCCAAATGAAATAATGCACTTTTCTGTGCATACTAGTTTGATTGAATATAGGAGCATACGAATGAATGAATGACCTTCCTATAACCATCCTCAAATGTGTACAAAATGCCATTTCTTTTTGGCTGTAGATTTTCATCATTTGCATGAAAGAAAACTGTACTGTGAAGCTTAATCTGCCCACAAGTTGCACCTATCAACAAAGTAGGTCGAAAAGGTGCCCATCAACAAAGCATGTCAAAAAGACATGTGCATCACATACAGATCAACATTTATAACACTCTTGTTGACAAAACACAAAACTTTTATAACTTTGTTTCATTTGGTATTACACCCATACAGATTGAAAGAATATGCTGTCTAAGCATGACCACTGGTTTAGAAGTTGATAGTCTACTTCCTTAGCTATATGAGAACTTTCTGCAAAATACATGAAAAAACATTTCACTTTCACTGCCTTTTATTACTTGTCCAAAACATTCAACACCACAGCAAAAACATGCTTTTGTAGAAAGCAAAATATTTTTATTGAATTATAAGCTTAACCAATGAAGCTAGTTTTTTGCTGAAACATTTCATTCACTTTTTGCCAAGACTTTTGGACATTAAACATTTTGGCCATTTGTCTCACAGTTGTACAAAACTCGCCATAACAGTGTACTTCAGTCTTTATTTTCAAACATTGTGACTGAAATGACTTAATTTTTTTCAGTCATTTCAAAAACGATTTGGTCTGTGACCAGAAAAAACCAGCCNTGAAGTCACTTTTGAATTACAGGCAAGACAGACAGCAGGACCCTGTAGTTGGGCATGCTGGTCAAGTACAAGACATGTAACCCAATAGGTCTCCAAGGGCTCATGATTAGGCCCCTAGTATGTCTTGTGTAGCAGTGATTACAGGAGGCATCAAACTTCACCTATACTGTCGTTTGTTGATGAAGCACAGTTGCTCATACCCTATGTCCGAGTGGTCCAACTACTTTTGACCTGCAAGCTATTTTACAAAAATGTGGCAACTTGCAGGCCACTTCCAATAAATGTTGTACAAAACAAGATTAAGAAAATTTAAACTAATAAAGGAAAGATAAGTGAGTGCACAATTGTAATTATTACACAAAAGCAATTCACTACGAATCTTTAGCAGTGGGATATGCCTGTGGTCAAGGTTTCTCTGACGCTATTATTCCTTCAACAATACAGTAGCAGTGTTAGTGGTGGAAAGCACAAGACTATCATCCAGTGTTTCGCCTTCCATTCAATATCTGTTCTTAGATTTGACTTGCTTCATTGTAGAAAAAGTACGTACTCTCACACACATATGCATGTGTTTCCAAACACTGAGCATTTTTAGTGCAAAATCTTTCAGTTTGGAAATCTATCTTTCCAGAAGCTCTGTGTAGTTTCTGATATCATTAGTATTGTACACTTTTATTTAAAAATGTTATATTTTTGATAAAAACGATGAGAGTGGCAAATGCTATGCAACAACAAGAGTGGAAAAAACAACAGTATTTTTAATAAAAATAATTGCTAGAAGAACGAACTTACTTACTTGATCTTATGCTTGTTCTAATTAAAATTACCTATTGGGAAATTAATTTCATTTGGGAGCCACTTGGAGAAGGCTGCGTTTAGCAAACGGATAAAAGACTTATTTATTTGGCAGTATTGAGTTCACTGCGTCAGATGCACTTCTAAAGACAACGAACGCTGGGGCACCGAAAAAACAGAGGTCATCCAGGCAGGTGTCCCAGCTGAGGACCGTTCTTTCTAATTTGATTGTAAAATAAATAAAACAAAAACAATAATGGTACACAGAAAAGGTATTATTCATTGTTCTTGTGCAAATGCACTTTATCCAGCGCAAGCAATTCAGTCAGACAAATTAATCTCACACATTTTTCAACAAATTTAAGATTTGAAGATTTTTCCTGAATGCTTCCACGGGCATCTGAAAATGCTGTGGAGGGACACATGCGGCCCACAGGCCTGTAGTTGGACCACGCTGCTCTATGTGTTAACAGAACTGAAGTGCTAACACAGTCTGCACATATAGTAAGCAACAAAACATGATGAATGCAACGTAATAAGCAACATTTTCACTATAAAACCATGCATTTACTGACCAATCACAATCACACATTTCTAAACCTGACTTTGGTGACAATGATATTACTGAACAATATGTCTCAAATAAACCACGATCTACATATGCCACAAAGATTTCTGCGCTGAAAAAACTTTTTAATTTAACATGCCATCTATATGATTTAGATTTCATCTCCATTCCAATGTACGCCTGAGTGGTAGGAAGCTATGTGATGTGACAAGTCTATAGCTGGAAAAACTGCTTTGGATAGTGAAAACACTTTATAACAAACAAGAGAAATGACATCTAGCTCACATAACACATTTTTTGCCATGGAAAAACATGAATTAATAGCAGTTTTGTGTACTGGTTAGCGGAGATTCAGGTTAATCAGAGTTTGGACAAAAGAGGTCTGACTGCATTTTCTTTTCTAGAGCTAAATACTTCACTCATCAACTAAACTTATTCTTTTTCATGTACCCAACAATTATTGGATTAATGTGTGCTGCTAAAGGTATTGCATTCTGTTTTCAACCACATCTGCCAACTGCCCTCCTGTTTTCTTTTAAGGTGCACAACTCCACGGACTTTGCAAAGGTAACAGAGACCTGAGACCCATTGCTGTAGATTGTGCCTACTGACGTCTGGCTGCTGAAGTTTGTCTGAGACCGTGTATCTCAAGGCTCTGTATTCCAAACCTCCCAAGTTAGGGTAGGCACTCTTGGGGCTGTGAACCTGCAATTCATGGCACGTGTTCCTTCATGGAGCAAACACAAAATGAAAAACTTTTACAAAAACTTGTTGTCAAAAACGTCTTCAATAGCATTCGCCAAGACACACTTCTTCAAGCAAGTCAAACACACTTCCCAGAAATCTATCCTCTCATATGGGACCGCTATTCTTCAAAAATATCTCTTTTAAAGACAGTTCTGCCTCAACTCAGCCACCAGACCCCCACGGCCTGGCTCGTTTTGCTCTCGCCATTCATGGAGTTACATCCAAGTTCAAATCAAACCTGAATGTTTGATACCTTGATGATGAATGTATCAGTGGAGACATATGGTCTGTGCTTAGCGACGCTGCCATCATCAGGCATGAATCATCCTCAGTTAGCCCTGGAAATAAATAATTTGAAATGTGAGCTGCTCATATCAACCACACAACCAGCAAACAGCAGCTCCAAAGAAATAAGCACTTCCATGATAAATTTCCATCCATCGTAACCCCAGCACCCAAACAATAGTAGGTATTAGCATCCCTTCTACTTCACAACTACAGTATTCCAGTTTACCAAAGGTTTTAGGATTTTGTTTGAATAAGTGTAGATTTGAATAACCTGTTTATATTTTAAACTACAAGTGCTTTGGTGTGAAAATGGCAAAGACAAGCTCAAAAGGAATCAACCTGGAAGCTGTGCATTCAGCTTTGCTTGA
>JGI24158J21664_10005369_pt1 | contig 16748 bp, 10 predicted proteins | sample Ectturendosymbi3_FD_21664 | JGI IMG/M metagenome (IMG submission 21664)
AAAAAATTTTTTTTCGAGTGCAGACTAGAAGACTTGCCGCGTCTTTTGAGACTTTTACCGGGTCTGTAGAGCATACCGGACCGGAGAAATTCCTACGCAAAGCCACGTGCGTCTAGGCGTTTTTTTTCCGAAAATCTCCGAATCCTAGCGGACGCCAAACCGTGGATGGTTTCGTTTGTAGTGTAATGAAAGTGAATACTTTATTAAATATTGATCTAAAAATGAGTTCAAGTGCTGTTGAAATGGCAAGATTTTGGGTGCGTTTCCACACTCTTTTTAGCGGTTTACCTCTGGGCTTGAAGCAGAAGCACTATGTGACGGCCCTTTTCGTACTCACGTTTGTTATCAGCACAAACACAATGGAAAATTTCTTAAGCAGCGAAAAACCGTTGTCGCTTGAATGCAGAAGCATAATCCAGGCTTACACGGACATTTTTGAACACAAACTGAAACCAAAACCGCGAGCCTAACCTTGGAGATCCGTATCTTGACAAAAAAGAAAACGAACAAATGGAATCCACGTTCGTTTCAAAACCCGGATTATCAAACTTGTATTCGATGTATTTTATGCACTTGTTATAAGCATGATTGATTTCAAACTCTTTGATTTGACTGTTTCAATGGAAACTGAAAGTACCTGAGTGTTTGTATAGGCTGTGATGTCGCAAGCAACCAACTTATACTTCGATCATCCTTACGAGCCTGATCCAGAAGAACGAGGCTTATACTGGGCCACACGATTCACAGATACTCATAAAACATTTGGATTTATGCCTGACAATATCTACGCTAACGCGGACTTCCGGCGGGATGGAAATCCAATTACATGTAATTAAAAGTTGCTTCATATGAAATGCTTGAAAAACAAAAATGTAGAACTGCTTGTTTGTTGGAGATCTGATTTTAAAACTACAACATGAAAAAATTAAAGATCTGTCCTAGTTGTTTTTAATTCATTCTTGTTGCAACCATTCCCTCCGCCATCGGGGGGCTTTCGTGGGCTTAGCCCCCCAAACAAACCTCCAAGCGCCCCAAAATTGAAATATGAAAGACTACATATCAGTGGAGTTTTTATCAAATGTTACAATGTCAAACCCGCTGCAGAAACCTAACGGCCCCTATTGAAGACTTTCTGGCGACGGTTCTGGTTATAACTTATTCACCGTACTGTCTGTGCTGTGTAACTTGGAACTGCTAAGGAAACAACCCGAGTAAATTTGTGTGAAATGTCAGAAGTATGGACAGCTACAACCACGGCCAGACAAATGCATTAATCAGGCAGGCCATGTCGCACAGTGTTCCGCAGTTTAAGGAAGACCGATCATACTAAATTTTGTGATGTCAATTCGTAATATTCAAAATAAATGTGACGCAGCAGCGTCAGCGTAATACCACCTCCAAAAGCGTTCGGGCATTTCAGATATTTCAACAAAAAAGACAGGATTCCATTGCAGCAAAAGTGGCGTCTTTTACTATTTTGACACGGGAATAATTTGTATTACTAACAATGGGCCCAAACATCGTACAAAGGCTGCGTAGGAACAATGTTTTTTTCGGTATCTGATTCCTGCGTCCCATAAATTCTCTTACATGGCTACTTGTTTTTTAGTTGACGATGTTTGTGCTGAGGAGTGGTGTGTAAAGCTGACGAAACCTGAAAATATTGTTGGAATGCAAGGTCAACTGTTTAGCGAAACGATCCTCAGTGAAGAAAATTTTTATTACATGGTTTTTCCGCGCTTGCTGGCACTTGCGGAAAGAGCTTGGCACAAGGTATTTCACCGTACTTTGCAGTATTTCTTGACGTCTCAAAAATAACAATTGCATATTTTCATTCACATCTACTTTTACGTATTCATCATCGTGCTTCTGGCAGCAGTTTATAATCGCACGTTTGCAACGAAAAATTTTGGAAAGATGTTATAGATTTCAGCAAATTTTTTTGAAAAAACCTGCGTCAGAGAAAACTAATTCAAATAAAACTTGCCCAGAGTCAGATTTCAAGAATTTTGAGCCGCATGGAGTCGGAAACTGGGTCAAAAGGTTTTGAAGTTGACTCCGGGGTTAAATCCGGAATCAGAGTAAGATAAAACATTTCCGACTCCGAGTTCGAAGGCTTGTGTTCATCGACAAAGACTGCATATTCACGGCTAAGGTGGGCAATGACAGATTCCCGTAGCTGTACACACAACAAAAAGACCATTGGCGTGCAAAGGTCTCAAGTATGCCCGGTGCGAATACTTGATTTTATGACCCCTTACGCAATTCTAGAATTGGGGAATGTGAGAAACACAGGCGAAGCAAAACTACTTGTCCGTCGCTCGTTTGCTCTCTTCTCTGCACATCATAGAAAAAGACAAGAGGAAGGCAGGCACGGGGTACATCGGCTAGTGTTGGTTTTCAGACTAGTTCGGATAGCTACCTGCACTGCCTAAAACTCACTATATGACACGGTAAATCAGATGGCAATATGAATACTAGCAACTGGTCTTTTTCATGTAAGAGCAAAATGAGAGATTTTATCTCTTTTTGCTGGATTTAACTTGTTTAACCACGGTAGACCTGTCTTAACTGTGAGTATGAGCACTTCAGACTACAAAGACAACGCCAATGATATGCGTCGGAAACTTCATAATTATTACTGTCTGTAAATCTGATTTTTGGTTGAAATTTATAACAAAGTTCTGACTGAATGGCCTACTGAAGGATTACAATACAGCCCTTATCCAAAGTAGCTTTCTCTCCCAACTGCTACATAAAATTTGTAACCCAAAACTTATATATGTTCTATAACCCATAACAAGTTCTTTGGTCTTAAAATTGCTTGTGCGTACAATTGTGTTGTTTCGTTCAAATTATCTTGTCTCTAAAAAAAAAATGAACCTACAAACTAAAAGTATCCCCAGATAATTGTAGAACGATGATAAAACTTACAAAAGCAAAAAATGTCTAAGCTTTTTTTACTAAGCCAGTAAAGATCTCACATACGTTTTGTACATCTCATTGGATAAGCAAATCGCCTGGAAGGATACTTGAGTGTATAAATATATACGGATTCATAGTAACAGGTCTATGCAACCAGCAATGAAGTAATTTAGCATAGTAGTACTCAAAAATGTTCTTAGACGGATGGGGTCTTAAACTATTTACGATCAAAATTACGGAGTAATCGACTATATCGTTTAGTGTGTTTTGGTACATTGCAAGTTTCAGTCGTTAAATAGACTTTTCTTTTTTCTCTTTTTTCATCACTTTATGTGGATAAATACAACTACTCAAAGCAAGAAGCATTTTATGGTTTGCTAGCATGATTAAAATATCAAGAAAACCAGGAATTCTAAAACGTTTAAAATGACTAAAAGACGTAGCTTTCTTCAACTAGATACAGTGTCGGATTAACAATAGTAGCAAATGTAGCAATTGCTATGGGCCCCGCGACCTTCTGGAATAAATCTTATTTATTACATGGCATATGTATATAATATTTTCTTCAGTCTAAGAAATCAGTATTCTGCTGAATTTGCCATAAGTAAGCGAAGGTTTTCAATTGAGCGCTGTCTGTGTCCAGAAATTCGTGTTTGATTCTTTATGTACAGTTCGTAACAAAAGGCATAAGATTGCGGTCATCAGTTTTGCCTTTTAAGCTGATTTGCTGCTAAATCTAGCAGGATTTTCTCACTGTTTATTTTAAAATTCTCAATCTAGCAGTTTAACCGAGCTTCTAGCAAGATTTTACCAACCGTTTGGAAGGCTTAGCAAGTGACAAATTCCTAACCAAAAACCACTTTCTACAGTTTTTCAATATAAAAACTTTTACACTTTCTTCATCAAAAATATACTTCTCATCTTTATGACGTTTTTAATTGGTTAACACCAGAACAAAGCACAACCAGCTGCCTGCAATTATTTGGAATTTTCATTATAATGTAACGAAGCTGCTTCAAGGAGATAATTGTATCATAATAATAAGTAATAAGATGGCTGTGGTGAAGCTTACATGATTTGCTTGTGTGCTTGGTGAGCGCGGGGCGTTAGGTTGAAGACAACATTGTTAGAATATGTTTTTATCCCACGACACGATATTTCCATGTGCTTCAGTTACGCTAGTAAGTAGTAATGTCTGGTAAAAAACTTCCTGGCAAACCAAAGCTGCCAAAAGTTTCGACATATATGGTTGCAAGATTCAGAACTTAAAAGCTGGCTAAGTGCCTACTGCCTGTCCTGCTGATTCAAGAAAAGCCTTTTGCGAAGTTTGCAATAATGCAATCATAGCGAACCATTGTGAGCTTAAAAGGCATAATTGGTAGCAAAAGCGCTCAGATAAGACTAAAGAGCTTTTTGCATGCTCCCTAATGTAACAAAAAGTTTCAAGTTAAAAAGACCAGATTTAGAAAGTTGTAGGGCTGAAGCTATGCTAAGATTGTTTATCGCTGAACATTGTTCCACGGTATAAAAGCATGCAAACATTTGAAAGAGATCGTCAAGAACTGTGTCATACATATACGAGGTAAGCTGCAGTTACGTTGCTCAAAATTTTGACTGAAAAAAAATTGTGGACCGAAAAGTGTGTTGGTCAAGACCGGCATTTGCAGCCCATGCTTATTGAGAGCGAGTGGAAGACGAAAATTAATATATTGTATAACTTTGCAGGTTTGTTCTAATCATGTTAAAAATAACATATTTTTAACAGAGTTTCACTGCTTTTAGCAGATTTTAACTGAAAATTTGTGACAAGACTTTTAGCAGAATCTAGCAGTTTTTTGTTACACCAGCAAATTTAGGTCACAACCATATGATAACACTGGCGATCAGCACGATACACTCGACTGTCAAGTCACGATGCGAACTGGAGAGAGCATTCAGAAAATAAATCTAGTAACATGGATCTAGGACGCCTTGTCCACACGCTTTAGGATTGAGCAGGTGTTGAGATATTTTTTCAATTTAGGGCCCCGTGCTCTTGAAATGATGCAGGCCCCGCATAGTGGTACTTCTAATAACTTTGTTTTCAGTACATCTGATACACAATGCAATGCATTTTCATCACGACCAAAATTCTGAAGGCAATCAAATTTGTACAAAATATTTCCTTGTGTAAACTTCATGATTTCACACAAATTTTATGGACAGCATGCAAAGTTGTTCACGGCAGCTGTTCCACAATGGACGGTGTTAAAATCAATTTGCTGAGAAATTTGCCTTGCAATAATATGTGAATTACCTTTTTCCTGCTACAGGCCAACTGGGAAGCAACAAAAGACAACCATACATTTGATACTAAGTCACGTGACCACGACTGGTCGCATTTTGCCGCCGCTCTCAGCAGCAGAGAGTTCAAACGCCTGAACGATTTGGGAATTAAATACAGAATCGCTCCTCCAGGGGTGAGGTAAGACATCTTGACGGATCCTTGATTTTCATTTCCGTATTTATTCGCATGTTATGCACGTTCTTCGTTTTCACTATTTTATCAAGCGCACTGTATGACTAACAGTACACCCCTACGAATCCATAGATTACCCAAAGAGCAACTGCCCTCGAAAGCTCTGTTACCAAATAACAAAGATAAACAGCAACCACTCGTCACACTTACTGACTTTTCATCATAGGTGCAGCCTTTGAGTACTACAGATACATGCCAAGGTAACCTAAGCGTTGGAAACTGTTCGAATAAACCATTTCAATAATTTCTATTCTTTCAAATCAAATATTACAAACATTTTTCGCAAAATACTGTATTAAAATGTTCAAGACCAAACCATTGTTCTTCCTCTGGTCTTGGAACATAATGCATTTTTACTTTGCCACTCAGCTAGATGACAATAAGAAAGGGTGGGCAACCTTTTTCCACCCACGGGCAGAATCGAGCTTCTGCGAGTGCTTGTCTGAACGTACTGACATTCTGTTTTTATGCCGACTCAAATCAATACGTATTTCACCTTCATAAGGCATTCTATGAACTTGTTATCAGTAAAAGGTTTTCGGATATGAATTTGGAAACACTTGCAGCAAGCACAAATATTCAGTTGCCCAATTTCTTTTAATTTTTTGGTATGCACCGGTGTTTGTTTATAAAATCTAGCTGTCGGTCGTGCAATTTCATCTTTTGACCGCTGTCCAACAAATCTATTAAAACTTCCCTGATTGGTCTTATAATGTCACCTAACATTTGCAACCTCAATCACGGCTAGCCGTTGTTGCAATAAAAGCCGTTGCTTCAATAAAAGTTATTGTGCTGTGTGAAGAAGTAATCAAGTGTCTAATTATCTTTGAAAACTCGACGCTCGTCCACTTTTCCTGAGTTTCGTGATGCGCTTACTAGTTTTTCAAAAGTACTGCAAAGTACCGCGAAACACGGTAATGTTTAGCTTGATATAAATTGAGAGCTTATTTTCGGTACCGGCACCTTTTAAACTTGCAGTACAGCTCGTCCTGGAGATCCATCGGCAATTGCCCGCATTTGCGCACAACGCCGGTGATGTTGTTTACTGTGATGTCACAATCCTCATTTATTCATCCGCTAGTTCAAATATTGCGGTTGGATGACTGCAGGCCCGAACGTCTGGGCTCTGGCAGAGGCGAATCCATCCAGTAAGGTTAGGGAGGCGATATCACTAATAATTGGTAGTAAAGTCTCATTAGGGGTTCACTACTGCAAGAGAGGTGAAGTACACTTCACAACACTGCTGTGACAAAACAATGGACAGCAAAATAGCTATATATCGTGAATGTTGTTTTCCGAATTGTACAAAATCATGGCGAATAAGTAAGTTATTTTCGAAGGCGATTGCCCCAATCGTCCTACCTTGAGTCCGCCCCTGCGCTCGGGTGTGCTTGAAGTGGGATATTGGGTTCTCATTATTGCGCCAGACCAGGTCCGTTGCCAGGATTTGGCAGCAGGGGGGCCACATTTTTAAAATACAGTATTGGATGTACGCAGCAACCGGTGGGCCAAACTTGAAATGGGGGGGCACCGATTTCAAATGGGGGGGCGGGCACCACTGGCCCCCCCGCTGGCGACGACCCTGCGCCAGACACGCACATATTTTTCTACTCGGTTATGGGCTGACCAAAACACATCGGCGGCCCAGAGCCGGCCTGAGAGCCGTTGGTTGCCTACCCCTGCGAGTTCAAAACGTACTAAATTTTCCAATAGCCAGACTGCAATATATTAGGGAGGTCCTTTGGAATTTTTTCTATGCACTTGAAATGTAATTCTAGGAGCGTTGGTAGGATTGCTTGTAAAGCAAATGTTTAGCAACTTCCTGAAAAACTAACCCGGTTGTTTTTGTGTCTTTTAACTTGAATTTATGGTAGAAAATACAGTTTACTTAGGTGATATATGCATTTCACATAAAACATTTTGTTTCATTTTTGAAATCTTTTGTACGATATTGTAGGATATGAAAGTGTAGCCGACTTGATTCTGAACCACTGATTCGTTAAACAGGCACTTTTCACATTTGTTGCAACCATAAAAGCATTGGCATAGACACGGATATTTTGTTTTGAACAAAAGATAAGACGAAATTAAAAATGCAACAAAGTATAACGTTCAACTCGGCCTTGGAAAAGCTGTAAGAATACTTACAACTGCACGTTCCTTGCTTGGAGTCATGGTCTTTGCAGTTGCATATGTAATGCTCTACAGTATATTAATTATTGCAGAAATTTAGGGCCACGACAATCGGAAACATTCTATAAGAATATAAAAAACTAATATAGTCTTACATCACTGAATTTTTGCTGTAGACACCGCCGAAAAAGTTTACGGTTTTAGTGATATTGTCAGTTCCTACGCACTTCAGTGCTTTTATCAATTTTATAAAATAACTTTTTTCAACTCAAAGGACATTTAAAACACAACATTGGTTGTATCAGTCAAGCATTGATAAAACCATTTTGTGACTATGTGTTCTGGATCTGAAACGCATCTATGCGCAGACCCAGATACCCTATGTAAATTTAGCCCAGTCTGTTTTCAAACGTGTTAGTATTAACTTAGTTAAAGAAAGTTTGGGGCTAAGACACTTGAATGTGTTTACAAAGGGCAAAGGTTTTTAAAAAAAACATTGTTTTTAGACGAAATTACTCAACTGATGTCTTCAAAACAAATCAATGTTGAGCACAAAATCCATGGCTCTTGCTGCACTGAGGTGTTGCTTGGGCGTCATGATTTTTGAAGGACCATATCATGTTGTTGTTTTACGCACGAACAAACAAGAGCTTTTCTGCAAACGTTCGGTTGGTCACTGAAGGTGGCTTCACTGTCTCCAACCTATCTCTTGATTTCTAATATCAACTCACGCGGTATACATGTTCTATTGCAGTCGCAATAACAAAACAGCAACGATCTCCTGTGAATTTTCCGGTTTTCCGGTGCAGTATAAAAAGGAGGGCCAAGACTGGAGCGAAACGCGGTGCGGTGAAACGGTTGATCTACAAACAGAGGAGACAGTTGAATTTCGGTCTGTTTCGCCCTTCGACAAAGATCATTACAGCAGGTCCATCTTCACTGATGCTTCAGCTGCACTTCGGTTCCAGATGACATTCACAGTATTCGGAAACGTAGTTTGTTTCATCTTGATGCGAGCGTGTTTAATCTAATGGCATAGTTACGGAAAACCTATACGATACCTTACTTGCCTGGTAAATCTTTCTTTTGCTTGTACAATAGAATAATTTATCATCACAAAACATGAATAGTTGAGGACTGGAACACAACAATTGTCATTTTTTCAACTCTCATCTTGTACATGTTGGTCAAACATTAGTTTCACATAGGTCATATGACTCGAGAGTATCATCGATTGTTTTACGAAGCTTTGAAGAGTAGTATTTACCGCAAAACCGGTATTAATTCAGTCTAATCAGAAATGAAAACAGTTTTGATGGATTCCAACTAAGTTACATCTTTGATCTTCCAAAACCAAATGTAGTATGTGGATTATAGGTTTCACAAATATTCTATAGTTTCCTAATTTCGGGAAATAAACATTTATTTCTTTCAATTGTGATTGCTATAGAAATTGATAACATCTAAATCTTTCGTACTGCCTTCCAATTATTTCAAAGAGGTTTGTAGGAAACTTTGATAAATAAGTGTTAATGGAAACTACTATTGACAATTTTGGCATGTTGAAAAGCGTTGTTGTTCTTTCGCTCACCATTATAATCAAATGCCCGATGCAATCGTATCATTAAATGCTTTGCCAACAGCTTGTTTTGAGCTTTCTAGTTTTTCTTTTTGCTGAGACATTTCGGTCATTTTATGTGCTGAGACATTTTGGTCACTGAGACATTTCGGTTCGTTTTCTCACAGTTGTGTTAACAATTGCCGTAACAGTGTATATTAGCCTATATTTTTAAGTGTTCTCACCGAATGACTTAATTTTTCCGGATATTTCAAAAACATTTCGGTCTATGACAGAAAAAAAACAGGACACAACACCGTTAAAGCACGTTTCATATTGATGTGCATTAAAAGACGCAGCAACGCCTTGTGAAGGGGTCGAGTGACGATCGAGATTCTTTTCAGATCCTTTAAATCCCACTCGCGCCGCTTTTTAGCACAGTTTGCTTAGGTTTTCACCATCACAACTCGCCAAGCGAATGAGCTAGAGAGCTGTCCAAACCCTCTGAAGATGCAGAAAGTCTTGTAGTTTTGATTAAAAAAATTGTGAAGTTTTGCATTTGAGTTTTTTGTGGGTGAAGTCATAATTCGGGTAGGTTTAGGGTTTTTGAACAGCAGGGGTCAGCAACCTGCGGCTTCGGAGCCGCATGCGGCTCTTTAGCTCTTCTAAATTGGTTCTTTCTTGGTTTGAAAAAACTCGGAATTAAAATTTGTATTTGATTATTATTAGGTTAAAGTTTATTACAATTTAGCTTATGCTTCTATGCAGGGCCGGCCTTAGCAAGTGCGGGGCCCGATTGGAAGCATTTTTGCGGGGCCCTACTGAAGGGCATGTGCAGAAACTCTCCAGGGGTACATCACGTCATAATGATAGAAATCGTTCATGTGAAAGAGCGAGGCCCGAAAGGTCGGCGGAATAACCCCAGTTTCTAGCAGAGACTTCAACGGACAGCGTCGACGCCATAACACCCAGTACATCCATGAGTTAGCCTACCATACACTCAGTACCTCCAGAAATGAGGTATTGGGTGCAGTAGCGGTCTTAGTGAGTGTGTGCAAACTGGGGGCATCTTTTTAAATTTTCGTGTTTTGAGGGGGCCAATATTTATAGTTTACGTTTTCAAAGATTTATGAAGTTGTGTTTATGTTTGTATTTTTATTATAATGATAACACAATGATTAGTACAAAACGTAGTTTGGCTTGCTATATATCATGATTATTAGTATGTTTCAACACATTTGGATTTCAACCTGAAGATAAGCCAAACTGAAATGATAAAACATAAATAGCCGATGATCAAAGGACAAGGGACCCCAGTCAACATGTAACAGGCTCCCAACCAAGATGTTAAGGGCCCCTAATGAAAGGATAAGCAGGCCCTTTATTCTTTGGTTAAACATAAATACCCTAATGTACAATCAAAGTCAAGGAGCCCCAGACAAAAAGTAAGAGGACCCCAACCAAGATATTAGGGAATCCTAATCCAAAGCACTTTTCTCTATTTCTGCTTTGCCCCTTTTTTGCCTAAGCTTCAGCCCTCTTTTGACTGCCACTTCAATTATTCGGCCTATGTCTCTTGGTCTTTGACTCATGGTATTTTTCTTAGTTGCAGGAAAAAATATATTCTTAACTAAAAGTCCAAATTCGACTGTCAAAAAAAAAACAAAAAACAAAACGCCACTACAACACTTGCCTTCACAGTATACTTTATACTTGGACAAAGGTTACACTGAAACCTGCTTAATTAATAGAGCACCGTTTAACTGCACAATTCGCTTATTAGAACAGGTTTAGAACATCCAGGGAAAAATAAATTATTTTCTCTTCTAACATAACATACAAAAAGTCATTGCAGATTCACCAATAACTGTAAACCTACTTTTCAGAAAAATTTCAAAGCAGGAAGTATTGTAGTAGCTTTCAAAGCTTCCACAAAAGTCATGCCACCTGTGCACCTTTCGAAATTTTTCGCAACTTCTCCTTTGTTAGGCTTTATCTAAGAAACTGCGACGCCAATGTGTGTGGTTGGGAATGATGTCATAATCCTTGTTTCGGTGACGCTTCTTGATGCAACATTCACCAAATTTTCTGTTACTTTTTAAGGAACCGTTAATTTTTTAACGGTTCTATTTGAATAAGGACTGAAGATGTGTAACACATGAAACTAATTTCCTTACGCAATAGATTGCGATTGATTCGCTTGGTGTGGGTCACTACTGTGGCTTTACAATTATTGCTGAATGATGAGTACAAGCGTGAATCATTGCAAGAAGATCGGAGCAGAACCAGGCAGGAGATTCCTCACACAGCCGTCTGCAAAGCTAGAGCCTGTAATTGTTGTTTTTGAACACCTGTAACGTTTTCGCCGATCTCAAGTTGCCTTATCAGATCTCTGTGGGAGTGAAATGGAATAAGACGCAATAAACAACACACATTTACAATTACGAACTAAAAGTTAACCTTCAGAAGACAAGTGGTAGTAACTACTGAAACAGCAATAACTACTGAACCGTATCTTGCAGCAACTTTTGAAACTTCACCTCCCAAATACGAAACACTTGTAAATGAAACAGAAAACAGCTTCAAAACATAACCCTCTCTACCTTAATAACTGCTATTAAAAAAACTAGGGTATACATTGCCGAAAAGCAATTACCAATTTTACAATAAAAGAACGAATTGTGATTAGAGACGTTAAAAAATCGCGCAGTTTACTTTTGTTTGGTTGGCAACGTGACCCACATAAAAATACTGTGGACCCCCCGCCCTCACTACACAAGCAGCTTTGAATGAAAGTGTAAACTTGCGTAAGTTAGTAGGCGTAGCGCGGGGCCCGATTGGAGGCAATCGGCTAAAGGCCGGCCCTGCTTCTATGAAGTTGCATGAAATATAAAACGGTACCAACGACTGGTGGCTCCTCTCCGACCATGTCGGCTGGAAGATGTTGCAGAAATTGGCTCTTTTTTGAAAAAAGGTTGCCGATCTCTGGCCTACAGTAACCTACTGCATTCAAACATAGATCAAATCAGCAGTCAATTTCGTCAGCCGGCAGTCGGCTATTAAACGGACGTCGGCGAAACACAAAACGCAGAGTGTCGCCACAGTCATCGGACATGGCTTCAATCAACCGATCATTGTGGAAAAGTTATAAGCGTTGAACATATGACCTTTTCGCCGGCAGTCAACGCACAGTGCCTGTCAAGTATAACTTCAACCAACCGATTATTCCGATCATACCCGTAGAAGATTATTAATATATCGGAATTGCTGGTGGAAAATTAGTACTGCCCGCCATACCTTGCAGAGTTTGTTTTTGACCCGCAGTTAGGGAAAGGTTGCCGACCTCTGTTATAGAAAATGCTTAAAAAATACCTATGAGCGTTTCAACCGATGAAGTACGATGAACATGCAAATATACACCATGTACAGTTTTTAATTACTTTGAACCTGGTGCACAAGTGTCTGATATGTTAGATATGTCACAATTCCATAAAATATCTATGACAAAATGTAGTCACAGAGAACCTATAGAAAAATTGTTAGGCTTTCAAGGTTCAATTGGATGAAATACGCCATATCGTTACTCAAAATATGTCAAATAACATCAATGAATCACAAGCTGAAAATAATCTAAAAGTTTGAAAGCAAAGGAGGCAAGTTTTTAAAAAATGCCAAACAACGTTTTATAGTGCCAACCAACACCACTAAAATGCGGAAAACATGCCAAACTATGGCGTACATGCCAACAGTAGCGTATCTGTGCAAAGTGGCGCCCATGGAAAAATTTAAATGTGCGCCCTTACTAATAATTTAAATATTAAATATAGGCACAATTTTTACGAAAGATAAACCAAAAGTATTGGTGTTTATTTTTGCTTTAAACGTTTTAGCAAATAATATATAGATTAGCATAGATTATATCAATAACGACTACAACATACTTCTATAGTCATTTGGTTTTATTTTGATGAACATCAAAACATTCAAATAATAACCAGGGTTGCCAGATGAAAATTTTGATAAAAAGCCAAACAGCGCTGAAAAGAAGCCAGAAAAAGGCCAAACCGATTATTTTAAGGCCAGAAAAAAGGCCAAACTTTGCTTGTGGTATTGTTATGCCTTTGTCATATAGATAAATCTAAATTACAAGCATCTCATTATAAATTTTCTTCGAAATTTGGATTAAGTCTTGCTTGGCCTTGTATTGGAGCTTATTACTGATGCTTCTCTGACTTTTCATGGTTTGTGAGATTGCACACTTTGGGTGCAGTGGTGCCACAGTTTGCATGCTAGTCCATCGGCAGCTTTGCACCCAAATGAAAGTCATCTTCTACTCACTCCTGTACTTACAACCAGAATTATAAGAGCACTTCCTCGACGTCATTGTCGCATTTCTATCACGGAGACGCAGACCTGTCTGCAAGCGTTGAGCTTGCTTAGTGTTTGCAACACACGTAATGAATTATTTGCTTTATTACTGGAAATGTGTGCACTGTGCAAGCATTTCCAGTGATTACGCAAAAAAATTATTTCGAATCTTCCATACCTCATATCTTACTAACATAAAACTGCTGGCGTCGGTCTATTATAGTATATATTACAATTACTTTGCAAAGGTGTTGTCGATTAAAATGGAATGGTAATATTTTCCTTCATGGGAAATTTTTTCAACGCAAAATGCCAAAAAAGAGCAAAAAGGCCAAACGAATTTTTTAAGGCCAACCGACTTGAGTTGAGGCCAAAAAAAGGCCAAAAGACCAAATAAAATTTTTTAGGCCAACCGGCTTCCAACAAGGCCAGATTTCTGAAATTTGGCCTAAAAAAGGCCAACCTGGCAACCCTGATAATAACGCTATCGTAGTCTACAGGTATAGATAGTGTTGCCTGACTAAATTGTATATCTGGCAAAAAATATAAAAAATATTGCAACTGCAAACGACAACGTCTATTAAAGCGAAACATATTAAATCTGACTTGTGCAATATAATATTTAATGCAAGTCATGTATCAGTTCTGTTCGAAAAACACAATTCCATCGAAACGTAAACATATCCAGTCTTTTCCGGTTAAATTACACAAAAATGCTACTCAAAACAAAACAACACTTTCCGTGCCTTTATCGAAGCACACTCGTCTATGATTTCATCAAAGTAAGCTTTTGCTGTTTCGTCCCCTTCTATTCTCACTAAAGCTATATCACATGACCTTCAGCTTGCATTAAATACTGTATAACTGCTATCGTCGGCACTGTTTGCAGAGCAATTGGAAGAATGTCAGGAGGACTTCAGGACGCGATAATTCTAAGTTACACCACTTGAAACTAGCATTTTGCAATCTAGACTCTTCTCATATAATTGCTTTCCATCTACATCTGAGCTGTACACAGCTCCTAAATTGTCACACGTGGAGTTTAGTTTCTCACAGTCAGGACCTTTTCACAAGGCCTTCGACATCGAACAGAAAGTCAAATTTGGACAGAAAAAGCTATCTGTAAACAAGACTAACAAATCTCTTGCATGAGTTAATACTTTTTCTCAACGAGTACGGCAACGATACTAACTGCTAATTTTTCAAGGACTAACTAATGTTATACCTGAGTCTCTGGACTGGAGCATTGTAGTCAGCCAGTTTATTGGACACTAGTGGCCATCGAAGAAGTTTCATAAAGTTGGAGTGGGCCGCAGCAGTTTAAGTAATTTGTAAATCTGTACGACCTCAACAGCAGTTATTTGCGTAACCAGGTTTTCTTTAAAGGCCTTTTAGGGACCCGATTCGGGTCCCTAGAATTTCAAATCGGGTCCCTAGAATCAGAGAAAATTATCATTGTGTTCCTAAAATCATAAAAAATCGGGTCTCTAGAATCAGAGAAATCGGGTCCCTACAGATCCAACCGGGTTCCTAAGATTTTCCTTAAAAAAAAACCTGGCGTAACAGTCAAATTCTCACAGCCATGGACTTAAACTCGTCTCAGCCCGATTCTAACTAACATCTTCTTGCCTGTGCAGCAGTACGGAGTCCGTACTACGGACTGACTTATCCTTTCTTATAGCGTGAGAAGGACGAGGGCTCGTAGGTATGGCAAGCGAGCTTTCTTGTTCTGTCACAATGTCCGACCAGAGCCGTATCAGCCGCACTCCATACCCCCCAATTGGGGGGGCACACGCTGTCACAGGGGGCCCAAAATTCCAGTCCTGTCACCATTTAGCACCCCAGAGAAAGCTTCGATCCCCCAAATTGAAATATGAAGCATTAGAAATAAGTGAAAGAAAAGTGCATTACAGTTTCTTTGGGTCCCTTTGAAATCAAGGTATTTACACGTTGCAACTGCTGTTGGGGACCCCTTTGAAAGCAAAGTAGCCCACTCATGCATTGCAATTGCTGTTGGGCCCCTTTGAAAGCAAGGTAGGCTACTTTACACATTACAGTTGAAAGGGGGGCCCGAGGCAAGTGCCTCACTTGCCTTCCCTTAAACACACCACTGTATATAACCCTGACAATGATCTTATATGAGAATATGAAACCCATTGAACACGTTCTGCTTCATCCGATATGCGTACTTTCTCACCTGATGTGCGCATGTAAGCACTGTAATGTGAAGTTATCTTTTATGGAACACATTGAAGTTGTTGGGTTTATCAATTCAAAAAACGCAGATATCATGCAATTTTTCGTAATAACCTAGACACACAGGTCGACTAAAAAAACAGATCTGGATGGAAAAAAACCCTCTGTGGGAACCCTGGTCCCATGCGCCAAAACGCCTACTTCCATAACTTGAAGTGAACATTTGAAGATTTACTGCCATGTTACTGTTACGCAATAAAGAGCAAGAGTACAACAATCCGCTAGCAAGTTTCGCAACCTGCCTCTGCAGGCAAAGGAGCGAACTTGCGCACTTGCGCCAAGCGTGTCGGGGGTCTCGCGGTCACGACTTTGTCCTGATGGGCCTCGCGTTCATTTATCCGGCCCTGTCTACATGCCTAGTTGTATACGTCCAGAAGTCAGACTTCCACTTGATCAACGTGTTTTGAGTAGTGATTGTTGTAAAAAAATGTAGGCTACTATGCCTAGCCCAGGTAGTCTTCTCTTATTTTGTACTGGATAGCAGCAAGATACCTTTGGAGCTTACAACTAACCAAAACTACACATTTGCGCAGCCTGCTGTTCAGACAGCCAGATGGAGTTAACTGTGTAGCTAGAAGTCTATTTTGGGGGATGTCCCAAAACAGAGTAGTGCAGTTAGTGGGTTATGGCTGTTAAACGTTGCGTCCACGTAGGCCTTTGTCTATATTTGTTAACATTTATGGTCGATTTGAGATACAAAATATTATTAATCTAAACATGTGCCACGCACCAGGAGATTAACAGTCCAGACATCAGCAAGGTTTATGCACGCGTATTTCGGCCAGTAAAAAGCCCAATGGGCACCTTTGATAAGCATTTTCACTTACGCTCATGGTAAAATTTATCAATTTGCGCTAATGAAAGAAAACGTTCATCGCGGCGCACATGCTCTGACAGGCCCCATGTTTGCTCCTTCGGTAATAATGTTTTGATAACTGAACGATAGGATTGATTCTGATTTCCTGCAAATTTTTCTTACATTTGCATTTC
>JGI24158J21664_10005371_pt1 | contig 16746 bp, 11 predicted proteins | sample Ectturendosymbi3_FD_21664 | JGI IMG/M metagenome (IMG submission 21664)
AGATGCGANNGGGTTATGACAACCCGGGCAGAGTTTCATTTTAGTTGGGTTTATACTTTCTCTGCCACGCCCAGATCCTTGCGGATCTGAGCACCTGATCCACCGAGAGAGACCGGTTGCAAACCCGCACTCCCTGCGCAACTGTGTTGATCATCTGTCATCTCTTTCCCATACAGGCTATACGATTCGATATAAACTTGGCTTGCTATACACCTTATCCACCAGTCAAGGGGCAACGACTCGATAACCTTCTGTTTTTTTCGGTGCCCTGACGTTTTTGCAATTGCTATGGTTTCTTTCTCGTCTTTGAAATTCTTATATTTCGCCAAATAATCTCAACTCAACTCAACACCCGAAATCATCGGAAACAACTACTGAAATTTTTGAAAAACGCAAAAAACAAAAACCTACTGAAAATCAAGTTAATACTACAGTAAATACCGAAATCCAATCTAAGAGGGGGGCTCATTTTTTACATTCATCCTGCCAGGGGGGACGGCGCGAATCCCTGTCCACCGTGAGTTACGCCACTGGTAATGGGGTTCCGTGAGTTTTAAGTGTTCCATAAGGGTTCCTCGTTTTTTAGGGAAAATGATTTCTTTCTTCAGTATGTTGATGCGTCATTACTAAATTTTTTAGATCATTGTGCCGCATTCCTACCCCAAGTAGGCTAGTTAGCTATATAGGCGGTTGAGTGCAGTTAATAGTCGAAAAAGAAATATTGATAGTTGTTGCATCACTTGTTGTTCATTGTTGTGCAGGTAAGAAGAATGTTATTGTTACATCACAGCAGGGGTCTCCAAACTACATCCCGCGGGCCAAAAAACGACCCGCGAAGTCATTTAACCTGGCCAGCGAAGCCGTTTTATCAATGATGAAAAAATACAATTATGAAACATTTGTTGATTTGGTAGAACATAATCATATCTCGATCAATCACGTTACGTGAAACGTCCGGCCCTTGACATGTTTTGTATTAGCTGATGTGGCCCCCGGACAAAAAAAGTTTGGTGACCCTGCATTACAGTCATATGATGTTTCCCATGTACATATGATGTTACCCATGTACAGTCATATGATGTTGCCCATGTACACAACAGACTGAGTAGAACAGGCCTGCACAACTCAGAAAACCCGAAGGGCCAAATTGACCACATAAATTCGCAGAAGGCCGCAAAATCTATTTCATTTTGTTGTAGTTTGAAAGAAATTCTGGAACGACAATTAATCGCATAACCAACTTGCCAAGATTTTTTGTGTGTCTTTAACCGGTATATGCGATTACCCGCATCAGACAAACATCCGAACGTTTAACGCCTAGCGCTGCTTCCGTCCACAGCTTGCTACCTGACACCGCTGCAGGCCCGTCGTCAGAGCAGCAAGGGGGGCCAAAAACCAGATGGTGGGGCCTAAATCCGGAAGGGGGGGGCACATTTTTAAAATACAGTATTGGATGTATGCCGCAAACGGGGGGCCAAACGTGAAATAGGGGGGCACCGATTTCAAATGGGGGGCCGGGCACCACTGGCCCCCCCGCTGGCGACGACCCGTTGACATATAGCTTCACGCAGAACATAGAGGTTTCTTGAACTGAGGATATGAAATTGCTTCTACAAGTTCTTAGAAATCCATTTATCACATCATCATCGTGCCTCGTGCGCGGCGCTCCTCAGCGCGTCGTGCGTAGAGCCAACCATATTCACGAGAGTCCGCCATTCATCACGGTCCTGCGCGAGGGGTTCAATTGCGGCTGGTTCGAGGCCGAGCTGGTAAAGATCGCGTCTGACCACGTCAATCCAGCGGGTGCTTGGGGCTCCTCGTGGTCGCTTCCAGCCGAACGAGCCAGGATCGAAGTCTAAGATAGCCCGAGAAGGATGGCGCGGTGGCACATATCCATACCAGTGGACCCGGCGGCGGGCAGCCAAAGAGGAGGCCGGGGGCTGTCCGGCAAGGGCTCGCACCGTTTCATTGGAGACGAGGTCGTGCCAGTGAATGCCAAGAATCGAACTGAGAGCCCTACTGTCAACAGTGGCGATTCTAAGGGGGGCCTGGGTGGGCCATGCCCCCCAGTTTTTGGCTTGCCCCCCCCCAGTTTTTTTTATTTCCCGTTCGAATTTGTTTGGTTGACATACATACGCAATAGATAACTTTCGGCAAGCAATATTTTAAACGATAATTTAGAAACCCTCTAGCCTGCATTCAGTGTTTTCCAAATGCATTATAAGCTGTGTTGTTGTTTTTGATGGTCGGGAAACTAGAGTTGTTTATGACGACACACACGAGTAGTTGCTCAGATCCTGCGTGAAATTTAGTCAGACCCCGGTCGTTATGCTGAAAAATTCATTTCGAAACTAAGACACAGTCGAAGAAATTGGAAGATTGACCTTTAGTGCATTCCAGTGTGAGATGGAACTGGGTTATATTACTTTCAGCAGATTGTTGCTTGTCCCAATAGCACAAGATTTGTGAAAGGATTAAGAATTGGTTTAAGTTAATTTAAACGAATTTGTCCTGGCTGCAGTATTGCGTTCTGCTGCCTTGTGTATAGGACTGTGAAACATCTTACGTAAGTGGTGTTAGATTCATAACGCGATTGTAGTTCTACGCTGATGTAATTTTGATTAGTGGTGAACCGGTCATTTACTTCGGAAGCCGTAGAGCAATTTTTGCCTTTGGGAGGAAGAATGTTGGCAGCCTCAGGGTTGCCAGACACCCTTTGACAAAAAAGTCAAACTGGGCATAAAAGCCAAATTGTTTAACATCATGAAATTTAAAATTCTTTATTAATTGTAGGTCATTTTAGAAGAATAAAGTTGTAGCATTCTTCATCTTCCACATTTTCTACTCGAACCTTTGGCATTATGGGTTGCCAGATATGCGACCACTTTATTCTTCTATGGGTTGCCAGATAGCGTTTGAGAAAATACACCAAGCACTGTCTAAAAAATCCTAATAAAACTTTTCAGCAAGATATTTAAAAAGGCACCAATCTGATAGCATGTGCCAACTGCCTCCAAAAACAGCCAAATGTAGTATTGAGAAAAAAACAAACAAATTTTTTGACGTCAACCGTCTCCAAAAAAGTCAAATTTGTGAAATTTGTCGTCAAAAACGCAAATCTGGCAACCCTGGGGAGCCGAGGCGGCCTGCACTCTCTTTTTCATTTGCTGACATACGGGTGACGATAACGATTCTAGCGCTCCTGAAGTAAAAATCCCGCCTTGCCACCACATTCTTTTGGACGGCGTGGTTGGTCGAATTTTGCCTGCGGTAATAGACTGGGTCCAGAAAAACTCCTAATATTGCTACACTGATTCGGGAGACTGCGTTGGTTGGGTTCAACCCACCTCTGCGAGCTTTGTACTTGGTTTGCAGCGGATTGCCATTGCTCTGTTGCAAAACTTGAGATCGTACGTATGAACCGTTCTAGTCGTAACGCGTGTGTATTTCTGCCGTTCGAAAACATCGTTTAATTGCTGTAATGTGTGGGTACAGACTAGCACGTGTAAGGCAGCAGTGTGTGAACCAAAGGGGTTTCTTAAGTTGCGCTCAACAATTAGGATTTCTCAGGATCGGTTCAGTATTTGGCCGTAGACAGATCCGTTGCCCAGCTGCGGGTTAGTAGGTAAGTGCGGAATTTTAACTCTACCCACATATGTCCTGCAACGCCATAGAATTTTGCACGGATTTTCTATAATGATTCAGAAGAAATTATTTCGCGTATTTCAGCTCATTGTCCCGGAGGTCAAACATTTCTATCAGAAAAACACTTGAAAGAATTCGCGAATCATATTCATTTAGTAAAAATGATTTAAAAAATGAAACTAACTTTGGCAAAGAATTTGCTTCGGAAAGAGCCGAAGTTGCCTATATCGCTCGAACAAATTCTTAATTTACAGCTGCTTAAAAAGTTGCGTTTGATTTTTATTGGTAGCTGTAACTCTTCCCGTCACCAGCGCTTCATGCGAAATAAATTTTTCAAAAATGGAATTCGTGAAAATATTTCCAAGAATTTAGATGACCACTGAAAGATTGGGTAAAAGTGATTTACTTTCAGGCGAAAGGTACGAGCTGAAAAATAGATTTAGCTGATTTTGTTGATGAATTTGACAGTCGACGTGACAATCTAGTGATTAAGTTACACTGAGGTGATGATGATATAAAATTCTAACGTAGACTCTGCAGGGACCTGTGTGAGAATCATATTGTTCCTTGTCTATTTCTCTGAATCTTTTCAGAGTTAGTGCGTGTTTCGCTTGTGGCAAGACAGTCATAAATCAATGCAGGGTTGAAAAGCCAGCTTTTGAGGATCAATCAGAGGAAAATTCAGTGTGAATATTAAAATGAACAACTTTGTTGGGAATATTCTGCAAAATAAGTTTTACTCTTGCTGTTACGTTTTGCTATCAGGTAAAAGCCGCAAAAACCGATACACATATTCGTACGGCGGTGCTGCTACGCCACTTTAGGTGCGGCTGATGCCGAAACCTCTCTACTGTTAAACTGCATACTGCACGGATTAGTCCTCACCTTATCCGCGCTGCAGATGGGCATTACACTCGCAATAGTAGTTGCATAACATTGTTATGTTTACACGACAATCACAAAATCTCCATAAGCTTCCACAAACACGGATTAGTCAGTAGTCACCATTCCGTTGGCAAATGGCCTATTTTTTATGCTTTGTAGTAAGAATATTTTGACGAGACTAGTCGGCTATCAACAGCCTAATTGTCTCTGTGTCAATATGGAATAGGTGGTTGGAAGTGGAAACATTTTGCTTTCATGTGAATTGTATTCACTTTCGTGGAGCTGTTTTCGTTCATGTGGGGTCGGAACAATTGTGTACGGAAAATGGTGTTTCGTTTCACATGCACAGCGCTGTGGAAATTGCATGGTTAGCACAGAATATTCGACATAGTAGTATACGCGTGTGATTGCATCTGCAGCAGTGTTTAGGTATCTCTAGCGAATAATAACACTAGTTCATATTTTACGATATTCATAAGCCTGTATTGGGTTTGACAGGGTTGATCAGAGCAACTTAATCTTCAAAACAACGAAAAATCACCATGCAAGATAGACATTTATGTTGTCCCCCCTACTTTTTCCTTGGCCCCGCTGTGCCCCCCCACTGTTTAATTCTAGAATCGCCACTGACTGTCAAAGCCGTCAAGCCTGGAGATGAGGGTTCCAGTGAGAGGCCAGGTCTCCTCACCATACAGCAGCACAGACAGGACTGCAGCATTGTATATGCGCATCTTGGTAGTACGCGAAATGGACTGCTGGCGCCACAATGGTTTGCGAAGCGCCTGCATCACATTTGACGATAGTGCGCGTCTGCGGTCGATTTCGGGTTTGAGGTCACTGTTGTTGGTAACTGTCGAACCCAGATACACAAATGAATCCGCAAATTCCACAGCATTCCCATCGATATTTAGAGATGGAGGATCGAGGCTTTCACCAACGTGCATCAGTTTGGTTTTCGCCCAGCTGACCTTCAAGCCCAGTTTGCGTGATTCGCGATCGTAAACTGAAAGGGCAGCCGTAAGTTTCTCGATGTCATTAGACAACAGGATGGTGTCGTCAGCGTATTTGAGATCAGCAAGATGGAGGTTGCCGAAGGACACGGCCGGGATATGTGCTCAGACCCGTGGCATGAGGTGGTCAACAACGGAGTTGAAAAGGTACGGAGCAGCTACACATCCTTGTCTAACGCCACTGTTGATGTTAAACCACTCCGAGAGTTTCCTGTTTGTGTGGACGCAGCTTTGGGAGTCTCCGTAGAGCTTCTTGAACAGCCTTAGGATCTTGCCAGGCACACCAATGCATGCCAGAATTGCCCATAACGAGGCGTGGTCGACGGAATCGAACGCAGCTTTCAGATGGATGAAGGCAATGTACAAATGACGGCCCTCACAAAACTCTCGAGTCTTCTCAATTATGAGGGGAAGAGCAGATATCTGGTCGATCGTTGAGCGGTTTGGCATGAAACCGGCTTTCTGTAGTCGCCTGCAGCTACGGGTTGCTGGGAGCGAGCGACCGAGTAGGACACGGGTAAAAACTTTGCCGGGAATGGAGAGAAGGGTTATACCTCGGTGATTGCTGCAGACCAGTGTGTCACCTTTTCTTTTCCAGAATGGCAATATGATTCCGTGCGTCCAGACCTCGGGGAGATTTTCAGAGTACTAGACCTCATTGATGATGTACATCAGACACCGAATGATATTATCGCCACCGGCTTTAGGCATTTCAGACGTAATCTTGCAGAAGCCCGGTGCTCGGTTATTTTTCAGCAGTTGCACAGACTTTTTTACCTCATCCACGGTTGCTGGGTCAGTGGAGCACTCCAGACATGGCTCAGCGGCGTGTGAAGAAGCTTCCAGATCCTGATCAAGACTTACTGGAGGGTAGTGGAGCGAATTACTGAAATGTTCCATCCACCGTGAGATGCAGCCGCTCTCACTGTTGATGATATGGCCTTCCCTATCCTTTACTAGGTACGTCTAATGAGTGTCCAGGTCTTGCTCTCCGAAGAATTTTAAAAACCTGGGAGAAGTTGTTGGTTTGGGCCGCCATTTCTAGATGTTCCGCCTGATCATTCCAGAATTTCAGTCAATCATTGCGGATGGCGGCGTTACGCTCTCGGTTCAGTCTGCGATACTCAGGTAAGTTTCCAGAGAGGCGAGCGGATCGACGTTGATCAATAATCTTCAGGGTGTCACTGGATATCCATGTCGTGCACGCGACCGACAGAGTGAGTTCTTCTGCGAAGTGTTTCCAGTTAGATCGGGCTGCATCTGCCAGGGCGTTGAACATGTTAGAGATGGAGCATTTGTAAGTGCATGCGATTGTAGGATCCTTAAGCCGGCGCGAGTCAAGAGGCCGTGAATTCTGTGCTGATCGGGAGAGTTTTAATTTCAATTTGAAGGTCCTCGGTCTACCTCCAACGCAGTTGCAAAAAGTGTCTGTAACCCTGTTATTCCGCCGGCTCCAATGCCGTTGTAAAACGTTCTATTTTGTCTGTTCTTATCGACCTGCGTTATGCAGAGAGTGTGTGTTCATACTATGGACTTTGTATCTGCTGACAAATAAAATCATCATCATCAATAAATTAAATATTATATTAAAATGCTTGCTCCTACCAGTGTAATCGTGTGCAAACACCTATTCTGCAATGCGTTTTGGCTATCCATTTTTGGGTGCTCCTACGCTGTTTTATTGTGCCTATGATATGGTCCATGTGACTGAAATAAAATGTTATAATTATTATCATTACTATTATTATATTATAATCAAATCAATGACTCGTCAAGATTTTTCAGGTGGTCGTAAAGCGACTTGAACTACAATGGAGATTCTCAATTACTCCAATCGAATGATTTGGACTCGACCTCCAGATTTGGTACTGTGCGTCACTCCTTATCGAATAGAACTTCTACTTGTTCTTTGCAATTGCAACTGTTTGTTGGCTGTTGCGGGCGGAATTGGCGCGGAAACGTCGAAGGCTAAACCAGGTTGCTATTTTGAAATAAAAATCCGCAAAGTCAGGGTATCCTTACATTCATTGTGATGATGTTCCGGTGAAACGTGCTCTCTTCGGGCAAAATGAGTGAAAATTTGAAAACGGACAAAAAATTTAAATGTAACAATTGTGAGCTTTAAGTTTATATTAAAAAAACTAAAGAAGTTATAACTTAAAGCTACATACGAAAACGTTATTACTTATTTAAACAAACAAAAACCGTGGATGGCTGAGCTGTGGTGGTCTGTGTTGTGAAGCTAGAACTTCTCCACTATAGTTTCTATCTAATGCAGTAAGCTTATGTTTGGGTGCTACAGTATGTGAAATTCGTGTTTTTTTACGTCTATAAATTAATTCATGCAATTATGGTACAGGTCTATATTGGAATATTACATTATACCGTGTGAACTGACTAGTGCGTCGTTGTGGCTTCTTGAAAAGTTTTTAGAATCCTTGAGAATGTGTGGATGGACTGGAGAATATTTCAAATATCATGATTTATCTATGGTAGACAGAGATGTCGTTTGCCTGATAAAATATTTGAAGTGTTGATTGATGTTTATCAACTGTAACAAAGATTTCAAATATTGATTATCTTTGTTTAATCAATATTTTGAAGTGTTCATTGCAGTGGAGTAACTGATGGTAGGGAAGAGGGACGGTTTGACTCCCCTGGCCAGCTAAAGTAATCGTACTGTAGGCCTAATGTAAAAACCAGGCCCCCACTGTGCTTATTATTACATATTTCGGTTTTAGTATCCTTTCAAAAGTTTTTAGCACAGTGTTTTTTTTGTGTTTTTAGAGTATTTTCTATTTATTTTTGGTTTTAGTATAGCCATCCACACTTGGATTCACCATCATTTCTCAAGTTTTTTTTCTGAGTGTTGATGAGTAGGTCCCCTGAAAAGGCCAGTGGGCCTCTTTCAGCAAATTTCTCCTCTAACTAAAATCTCTAGTTACGCTACTGGTTTGTTGACTTCATGATGAAAATCTCAGTAAACAATCCATGTGTTTTTTCTGGTGCTTGATCCTTACAGATTAGTAACTTCATTTATTGCATTGATTCATATCGTATGTTGTCTAAAAATATGCTTACATCAAACCATGCAAATGGGTTTTGCTTTTTTGTTTTCGTTCTGAAGATGTTTTAAGACAAATGTAATCGTGATTGTAATCATGATTACTTTCAACATAATGAGCAAGTGGCAAGTAATCGTAATCTATTACATTTGTGATGTAAAATTCCAAACTAGCAGCTTGTATTTGCGATTGCACTAATAGACAAGAATAAGAATAAAAATTATGCTGAAAAATATTTCTTTTACAAAAAAGTTTTAATACAACATAAAATAAAGAATATATGATCAAATAAAGTATATATGTTTTTAATAATTACATGAGCCATGTACTGTATATGGTCTCTGAATTTGTTTTTGCAAACTAATGCACTCATCCTTGTGGCTGACCTTGCGTCAAAAAACTCTTTGTCTCTTCAATATTATAGGACTGTTCAGTGTTCTCTCAGTACAGGGTTTCTTAAACTTTTTTGTTCTGAGACCCCATTGTCTTGTGAAAATTTTTTCTTTGCAACCCTGTTCATGGATAGCTTAGATGTTAATGATACGTGTAAATGTCCCATTGGCCCACACAAATCTCAAGAGGCATTTTTGTCTGTGGGCAAATCATACAAATGAACACAATTCGTGAAAGCAACTATAATAAAACAACCACGTAATGGAAATAGTAAGGCGATTCTTTAACAATAAACAATTCAGTTTATAGAAGTTATCAAGCACAAGTAATGAAATGAAGCCATTCGATGATTTTTACACAGATCATCCATGCGTACCTTAATACAAGACAACGGAGGACGAAGGGCATTCTCAACATTTTTCAAAAAGGATCGATTTTTGGACATGATGATTATCAATTTTGAGCATGCTTGTTCACACAAAAATGTTGTGCAAACAGCTAAGAGTTTATGAATGGCTAGATCAGAAATGATTGGGTATTCGTTTCTTGTTTTTATCCAAAAATCACCGACTCTGTTTTGAAAATTCCACTTGTAAACTTTTGTCATTTAATATGATTAATATCTCTGCAAACTCATCCTGGTCATGGCAGGTATGTTCCAGAAATTTCAATTGTATTTTGCGGATCCAACTGTTTCTGAATTGAACAAGAAAGTACTTCTCAAACTCTGTATGAAACTTTTAACTTCAGTCTGAAACTATTCCATGTGCTCTCAAAGCAGTTAGCTTAACTCCTAGACTCGAGTTCTAGACACAAGTGTGGCCTCGTGTGAGAATGAATGCAACAACGTCAAAATTAGTCAGTACATTAATTAAAACAATTAGGATGTAACAATGCATAACTTGTGCTTAGTTAATATCATTTGACAGTTCAGGCGGACATCCAAGTAAATAACTGAGAACATGAAACACGGTATTACCATAAAAATACACTAGAAAAAGATTCACTGCAGGCCTACTTTTAATTTTCATGCAAAGTTTGCAAAAACTTTTATATCTGATTTGTCAAGCCAATTTGTTTCACGACCTCAAAAACACATTTTGCAACCCCAAATGGGGTCGTGACCCATAGTTTGAGAAGCCCTGTTCTAGTAGACCACATTAATTACATGTGGGCCATTGTGTATTGTGCCTTTCATTATGACAAATCAGCTCAGACATAGTGAGGGCCATGTTTATATGCTGTGCATCTTGGTTAAGTCTTAGTTCGAGGAAGTTCGACTAGAGGAGGATGTTTTGTTATATATGTGTGAAACACCTTTTGTTTACTGATGTTACAGTGCTAGTGTCATGGATCTACATTCATGCAAGACAATAATGTCATGAATCTGTGTCCACAACTGTTGCTATAAGGTGTAATCATTTTTTAACCAGAACTAGTGACAAATCCTAATAAACTCCGAAACCTAAGTAGGTAACATTAATTGAAAACCACTACACATACCAGAATATTCCCTTAGTTTTGTAGGCCAGGGCTCTCCAAATATTTTTGTCTGAGGGCAATATAAGTCATTACACAACAGTTCGAGGGCCAGACGTAAACTCTTGCTCTAAAATAAAAGAATGCTAAAACATGAATGTTGTTTAATAATAAAAGCACACCTATTAAAAAAGTATCATGAAATTGCTTTGATTTTAACATAGTAGGAAAAATCTGGGTTCAGATTAGATGGACCAGACACTAATTAACAAAGACCTCAGGATGAGGCTGTTTTTTTTCGGTGAGACATTTCAGTCACTTTATTTGTCTCACAGTTGTATTAAAACTTGCCATAACAGTATTCATTAGCCTGTATTTTTAGATGTTCTGACTGAAATGGCTGAATTTTTTCGGTTGTTTCGAAAACATTTTGGTCTGTGACTGAAAAAAACAGGGTTGGGTAGCATCTAAGCTTAGGCTAGCCTGCACCGCTGTGATACTTAGTCAACTGACATTCATGCGGCTTTGTTTTGGGATATGTAACATTCTTCCAAATAAATATGCTAGTTTTTTATTATTGATAAAGTGCCTTTGCAAGTAGGATTTGGTCCACAGGCCATAGTTATGAGGCCCCTGTTGTAGGCAATCACTGAATTTAGAGATGCACCGCTGTTTTGCACAAAGCAACAGACATTGCACATGAGTGTTCCATAATTTTCAGAATTGATTGATTTCAGGTTAGCATTCCTAGGCTAATGCACTTGAGTTTAGATAATATAACCAAAGCTGACAAATGTTGCTTGGGGCTTTGCTTTGGATTGTGAAAAAGATTATTTTAACTTTGCCATCATTTATTATAAAATATAAGACCAATCTTTAATAATGCACACATGCTAGTGCTAACAAGTCTTGACAAAGTGTGGTGATGCAAGTGACTCTAGTTTTAAGTATTATAGAATTGCAGCGAAGCTTCTGGATGCATAAATCACATTAATAAGGTGCACTTTACAGAAAAATCTAGAAAAGCTTGCCAAAGCTGTTTTGAAAATCGCAGTGGCTACAGAACTGCCTATTGATCTTTAAGTTTGACACCTTATTCAACTACCTCCTGTAACGTGACAGTAATGCACGACAAGAATGCAGGAGGCTTGGTAGAAACTAACCTAACTGTAGCCCTAACAATAACCCAACCCTAACCTAATGCTAACTTTAAGCTAAGGTAACACTAATGCTAACCCCTAAACATTGCTCTACTCATGACAAATTATCTCGAAAAGATGGGAAATCAGCAGTCTAGATAATAATTGTTCTAACTACGCAAATGCTGTAAAGTTTCACCAAAAAATAACTGCAGTTGGCTTCATTACAGTTAATGCAATGTGCTCAGTTGAGTTTTTGTCGTTTGAGTTCTTGACCCAATTAAGATAAGTTTTCATTGTTGGCTTTGTTTTAAATCTTTGCAAGAAGTGCAAGTATATAAGCTTAGCTTTACTCTGATCATGGCACTGAATTGAAGCAGAGTAAAGTGCATTTGATTTCCAACAATAGTCTTGTACTCAGTTTAAAAGATTGGTTGTTTGTTAATTGTCAATTGGTAACTAGATTACCAATCTCAGGAATATTCTGTCAATAGGGTTAATTGAATTTTACACTATTTTAGTTCTCTCATTGTGCAGGTTAAACTTTTCATCCATTTGGTTACAAAATTGATGGTGATTTAGTTTGTTTAAAAGTGGCAGCAGAATGTGTATGTATGCATGACTATGCCAAGCATTGCAGATAGAGGTATTGTAGTAATTTAAGTTTGTTTGTCAGTGTTTCAATACTTTTATGATGAATTTTATGGTGATGAAAATGAAACATTAAGCTAATAATAATAAAATATGATTTAAGGATGTGGCAGTGCCAGATCATTGAAATTATTTTTAAGTTTTTGATAAAACTTTCTGCATGGCATATATCAAGAATGCTAATTTTAATTTTTTAATGATTTTTTAAAACATTATTCATGTACCTTTGCATTATGTCTTTGTTTTGTTATCAAACCTTCCTTGATCTTTTTAGATCTCTTTGTTTCTTATTTTTTGTGTTGTTTACACTTAGTCTTCTTAGGTTTCAGCTGGCTGATATGCAAGTTGCTCTTTGAAAGCCTTTGGCATGCCAGCTGCAGATAGTAAAAAATGATCAATATTTGTCTTGGCTCTAGAATGGCTACAGCAGTCAGCAACTCATCAATTTGGCCGCAACTGACCTTAAAATTTAAGAGCATTCCTGAATATACAGTATATATACTTGCATATTGGTAATGTTAATCTGCTGTTGTCATGACAATATGTTAAAACCTGAGTGGCGATTGTGTGTATTATAGTTCTAATACAAGAAACTAGGATACCATCCAAAATCGTTATCTGTGACAGCAGATATATGAAAATCAGTTTTACTTTGTCCTTTTCACACAAAAAAAACGATTCAGCTATTGATATTTGCTAAAAAATGTTTTGTCTTGCAATAGTGTCAATCATTTTTTGAATGTAGCTTTAAAATTATGAAACTAAAACTAATTCTTTATGAATGTGAATAACTGAACTGACTTTGTAAAAATAGAGCTTAAAATTGAATAGTTAACTAAAAGCTGTGGTAGTTATTAAGCAAAGATGCTAAACCTTTGTCCTGATGTTGTCAAAGCCTAGAATTTCTTAATTTATAGTCCAAATATTCAAATGCTCTGTGTGGCTGTTACTTTTTCATATGAAGGCGAACTGATGATACTAATACTGGTTTGAATTCACATGCAGACACACAAGTAGAGCTTGCTGATATAAATTGGTTGATATAAGGATGATGCCATTGAATCGTATCAGTAAAATTTCACCAATATGTATCAGCAACATTTACTCACAAAAACCAATATGCTAATATTTTGCATGGAGTGTCAGGAAGACCAAATTTTTATTTGATCTCTGATTTATCGACTCTAAATTTCTTGAGTTATAACTTAAAATTAGAAATTTTTATTAGTAAATCATCATTTTCAAAAATGTAACCAATTCTGCACATTTCCTCATTTGTTAGCTATTCCCATTTTCTCGTGAGTTGGTGTGAGATGCATTGTAGTGTCTTTGAATTGTGGCTTAAGTGATGCAAAAAATATTAGTATAGCTGCATTATTTATCAGCATTGAAAAGTATCATTATCTGCCCAAGAAAGTCTTACTGGCTGAGTTCTACACACAAGTTTTATTCAAATGCAGCTAGGTCATATGGTAACAAGATTTTTGATGTTGGATTGTAACTAAATACTCTAATTAGCACCTAACTTTGACATTAGTTTTGGGTGTGCATGGAAAGGCTCTGTAATTAATGTCATCCTTAGAACAACATCAGAAAAATGGTCTTAGTAAGCATTATCTGATAATGCACTTGTCCCAAAGCAAGTGTTGCTGAATTTTTGTTTGACGAAATTATTGGTTGAAATTTGTGTATTTGTTAACTACTTATTGTCCAACCTGTAGCCCTTGAGCTGCATGGGTGAAGATTTTGTGCAGCCCAGTTTAGGTTTTTGCTGTAGTAAAAGCTTCCTACATACTGACAACCTGTCCTTATTTTGATAACCTTGGATTTGACTTTTTGATGCAGGTGGTCCTCAGTGCCACTTTATCATGTCTGTTACCATTGCAGCAGGATTAAAACGCTTTCAGTATATTAGCTTAAGTTAAATTTAGTTTGCTCAGATCTAAGTAAGTCATTCAATGTGTGGCCCTCATTAATATGTCATTAAATGTGCACCCCTGGTTAAGATAGCGACATGACGTTTGGCCCAGTAAGCCATTTGGATTGGACATAGCTGCTCTAGGATGTGTATCATTGCTTGGCTGTGCTTTTATTTACAGTTGTAGATGAGCTGGAGCTTCCAGAAGGAATAGAAGTACCACCTCCACCATGTGTTTTTGGTGCTGGGGCAAAAGGAGATCCTCGTTTGATAATTACTCATATAGTAAATTATAACTTCAAGTCATATGCTGGCAAACAAGTGCTTGGGCCATTTCATAAAGTAAGTTAGTTGTCCAGTGTACCTAGTCAAAGCAGTGTATATTATTTTGAATGTTTTAAGTTGAACTTTTCTCTTGTGGTAGTAATGTATACTTGCTTTTTAACTTGAATGAAACACCATCATCATTACATGTTAATGCAGGGTTATGAAGAATGCCTTTATACTGTTTTTTATTTTATTGTTTGCAGTGAGCCCGTCTGTGTTCAGCTGAAGTGTGCTGGGTTGTGGGTCATCTTCAGCAGCATCTCTGCTGCTGCACCCTGAGAAGGGCGTATTCTGACCCAGCCCACACTGAACACATCCAGCACGGGTAGCAGTGGTTGCTCTTGAACCAACAGATTTAGTAAGCATTTCAAGAAATGCTGCAACGGGGAGGGCCACATGAAGTCATCTGTCTTCCCATTTTATTGTAGCTTCCTGATGACAAAATGTGTAACTGTAGTGTGAGGAATCACATAATAACATGTATGCCAGAACCTCTGAGAGGGAATGAATGCATTGAAAACATTCTGAAGTGAACTCAGGCAAGGAGTACAGTCTCTGAGCTGTCCAATCATCAGTAGACTACATTCCACATCCATCATTGAGTCCCAAAGAAAGGTGGTCAAGACATCAAGGCTAAGTTCACTGCAGATGCTCCAGGGTGGAAGTATATTTTCTAATTGCCTTTCTGTTCCCCATATTTAGACTGATTGCCTTGCATATCTAAAGAGCTCAGTGTGATTCCAAGCTTTCAGTAAAATGGCATATGTACATAAACAAAATGAGTTTTTACAGAACAGAGACAGGCTATATGCAAGTGCGGATATGGCTTCTGTTGGATATGGCCTATAATCTGTTCCATGCATTTTGTACATGAGGTACGAAAAGAAATAACAGATTTAACGAATGAAGCTCTTGGTTGGTCTTCAATTACAAGTTGTTTTATGAAACTGGCATAAAAATGGTAAACTCACAAAACCATCCAGCACCAGGCTGTTTTCCTGAGGGGAAAAAACGGTACAGAAAGTGTTAGTCAATAGTTCATTCATGGCTAGAGCCTTTCCAAGTGTCACTATTCAAGACTATAACAGCTCTTGGAATCATCTCTAGTTACCCCAAAACTGCACAACTCATAAACTGCAGTTCTATCACAAGCACAATGTCAGACAAAAGGTCATAAAACAAGTCAACACTTGACATCAAAAAATAAGGTGAGTAGGGGCACAATACCGGGTATGCAACACAACAAATAAAATATGTGATGGTTTGAAAAAATGAAGTTTTTGTTGAAAAAATTTTGAATATTCATTCACAATTTTTGTTACAGTCTAGTTCAGGTTTTTTTAAGGAAAGTGTTAGGTACCTGGTATGGACATGCAGGGAGCCAATGATGAGTTTCTCAGATTCTAGGGACCTGAATTGGGTCCCTAAATCGCCTTAAAAAAACCTGGTCTAGTTGGACATGCTATTGTTATGAGTTGTCATTGTAGAATGAATTTCAGTACTTAATTTCCAGCCAAAAATATTTCAATTTAAATCTTAATTTATCTTCCAAATATTGTGACTTCACTAAAAAAGGGATGCACCTGGTTCAAACTCAGCATGCACTAAGTGTCATGCCACTATCATTATATTCCATATTGAAACTTCAAGAAAGTTATTTTTAAAGGTATACTGGAATTAAAGTTTTGCTTTCAGGCTGGAACTGAAGTTCTTTGGCAGTTTGTTTACAGGTTATTCACATGCTGATATGGTTTTGGTTTTTGTTAGATACATTTTTAAGCAACACATTTGCACATGATGTTTTTGTTGTTTGGTTATATTGCAGGTCTTTTATCTTACCTTTTTGCTGTGACAACCTAAGCTATGAATTATTCACTGAGGTAACTATGGCAAACTTGATATTTGCACTGATAGCTATTTCACAGAAACACTAAAAGCTTAGATTCAATCCCGCTTTTTGCATTAAAAACAATATAATTGTAAAGGTAAAAGGTTAATTAAGATATGCGATAGCAGCAAATTATTTTGGAAATATTTTTTTCAAATATTATTGAGGAGGAAAAATACTTAACAATTTGAGAGCCGGGTACAATATATTCGTACTTCGATTTCAGCCTAAAGCCAGTGGTTGTCAGTTGCCTTACCAACGCCCTAGCTCCTCCGCTGATTGTGCTAGAGAGTTGTTCAGGGGCTTAAACGGATCAGACAGTCTTCTAGATTGCACATGAAAAAAA
>JGI24158J21664_10005372_pt1 | contig 16746 bp, 12 predicted proteins | sample Ectturendosymbi3_FD_21664 | JGI IMG/M metagenome (IMG submission 21664)
ATCCATCAAACGTTGGTGCTGCGCAGATTAGACCCAAGTTAATACTTGCCCGTAAAGGCAGCTTACCGTATCTTTTAGTATAGCCGATGTCGGTAGATGAGCCGCTCAACTAACGTTTGGGAAAGTGCTGACTTGACCGCTCCAATGCACAGGTTAAAGAGTATGTATATCTGTAAGGATCATAGTTATATTTTTAGAAGGTAGTCTTTGAAGATTTCATTATATTGCGAAACGTTTTTCGTTTTAGTTCATTTTCGTGCAGTTATTGCAACTCAGCCACCTCTGCAAAGCTTTTTGATATATATCTCACAGTGACCAATAACCTTGCACAGAAGAATTCAACACTGGTGAATCACTGCGATGTAGCTGACTGAATTACTATTTGCTGAGTTCATCTGCTATATGAGAAAGCAACAAATGTTGGTTGATGGATGCTTGATGCAATGCAAATACTCCCGAAAAATCCGTTTAAACTAAAACAGCTTGCAAAAGTTCTTCTTGCATGGTAGCATTTTTCTTCCTCTGTGATGCAAAGCTGCATTTGATTCTGATGGAGGAACGTAAGCAATGTGAAAATAACGATTGTCACTTATTCAATTCAAGCAACTAGTCTCCACAAAGGCAACGAGCTGAATCGAACAGCAAATTTTTTCGTATTCAAATAGAATGCTAGATTTGTGATATTTGTAATATCAAATAGAATGCTAGAGAATGCTAGATTGACGATGCGTGGTATTACATAAAAGGGATTTCCTATTAAAAAATTGCTGATCGATTCAACTCCGTCGCCTCTGTGGAGACTAGTTACTTGAATATAGATATGTGGAAGTTTGAATCGTTGCAACGTGAAGAAAAAGAGCCCGCCCGGCTGATTCATCGAAAGCTTAGAAAAAACTTAAGAGTTAAGAGTTTTTCATTGTTATTCAATTTAAATGTAGAAGATTCCAGCTACGATTTAAAGTCAGCGGGGTTCAATCATGATTCTTAAGGAATTGAAGACTTGGGATGAGAGTCTTACCACTGCAAGGCAATGTCTACTGCAAAAAGATTCTTCGAATGAATTAACAGTTGGAAATATGCTTTGAAACTTTCTAGAATGTTTTTAGAGTAACATATCTTTGTTTACTTACTGTAATTTTGTGATAAAATCTAATATCTGCATTTTTACACAAGCAGTTGAAAAACTGCATTTGACAATGCTATTTTCTATAAGTTTCTATACTCAGCCAAAACTTACAGAAAAATGGAGAAAATTGTTGCAAGAAAAAGCTTGATGATCGCATTGCGGCTATGTACAAAATATTCAGCTTCCACCTTATCTTGCTCAGACTATCTGATTTTTTGAAGATCTATATTCATAAACATAACATTGCGGCAATTGCGTCCTGCAAATGCATCGAGGATTTACCGTTAGTAAACAATTGCATTGAATAAAAAATATGCGATTTTTCCGTAAACTTGCAAGCAAACTGCTTCTCAGAGTCAAACAGAATCTTGATTTTGTAAGAGATGTAATGGCCCCACAACCATTTGCAAGTTATCAACCATGTGGATATTGTAAGTCTGCAATGTTTTGCAGGGAAGCTGTCCTTTCTTAAATGGCAGTCTTACTGTACGAACAAATACCTGGCGGAGATTACACTTAGACAAACATTTTGGTATTTGGCTTGTACCATTAATGATTTCCTGAGTTCCCCCACAACAAATTGTGGTGTTTTGCAACCAACGCGCATGCTGAACGCCTGCGAACAAGACACAAATGACTGCAGAGAACACAAGTCAGCCTTCAAGGTTTTCCTGCGAAAACCAAGGTATTCGAAACACATCACTTTTCTGTGAAAATCAGAGGTAAACGAGACAATTCAATTCTTGTTATAGCACACGCCTGCAGTTTTTGCACTCAAGCATGTGCTTCTGCAAGATAACTCGCTTGTTTTCGCAATCTCACATTCATTACTTAAGGAATTCCTCTTGTGCCAAACAGCGCTTACTAAAAGGAGTCAAAGCTTCACGGCATGCTGCGAGTCGAAAGACATCTGGATATTTGTCGTCTCAGTGGTTGCAGTGTAAGTGCACTCCGGAGATAATAAGGGTCGTGCTGACGACTACAGAGATAAGGTACGCACGTCTTCAGCCAAGAAAAGACGCTCCAGCTTTGCAAGTGACGGTGGTCATGTGTTTTACTTTCAAAGCTTGTGTGCAGCTGCTATCTGCAAGACACGCTGCGATGGTCTTCTGATGGTAAACAGTTTAAAGAAATGGATGAACTGGACCATTTTAAAAGTTTTTCAAGTAGATCTCTGTGACTACCTACCGTTGCCTTGCTCTAGTTTATGTTTTTTAATTTTTGACATTTTTCTTTTTTCATTTTTTATGGCGCTTGCGTCGTTTTACGGGGTCAAATTCAAGTTAGTACGTTTTGTAAAAGAATGTGGCTGGCATGAAAGGAACAAAAATCTGATGAACTTTCACAGAACCGCAGTTTTTTATTCCGATTGAAGAGTGAAACATATTAATCGATTGTACGTTATACTAAAAGTGAGTGTCTGAACAATGTTACAGTAAGAGGCAAGTGTTATCAGAGTAACGTTACAATGAAAGTACTATAGTATGAAACGCAATATAATGTTTTATGTATTATTGCATTTGATGGAAGGAACAGAATGCAGATTGGTAAAATGTTTTGTTAATAAGAAGGGCATAAAACATTCAAAAAAATTCGGAGCTTTAGTCAAGTAGCAGTACACTTGTAGTTTGCAGACCAGTGGTGTATCTACACCAACGCTAGGATGCGTCAGCCTTAAAGTCTTTGTCCCAGTTTCATCCCGAGTGGGGCGATCAACTTTTGATTAATAAGCACTTGCACAAAGCTTTTATCACCTAACAAATGCATTCGTCTCTTCTTGTCCCTACTTGATTTTGTGCGGGTACTGTTCATAACAAATAATTTTTATGGTACAGTGGCAAGATGTACCGGCCAAGTGGCATATTGAGTTTACCAGGAGCCACTAAAGCGGATAGGCCAGGTTCGATTCCCGGTCAGTTCAAACTGAAGTACCTGAAACACGGTATTTGGGACGTCGTGCTTAGCGTAACTTAATGGGTGTGTGCAGGTAAGGTTGAACGGTGCTTTGATGCCACTGACTACCACCACTCATTCAATACTGTGGCCCCCGGCGCAGAGCAAGATATGCAGAAGTATGAAATCACAGCGTATCGGCATATGTAATCAAGTACTGTATATAATCAAGTACTGTATCTGTATGCCCAGGATAGTTTCACCGATGCAAATTAAGAAGGTGCTGGTCCATAGGAGAAAGTTTGTGCTAGCAGTTATTGCTCACTAGATATGAGTGGAAAAATAAAATGCACAATATTGCAAGGCAGGTTTTTTTAAGGTTTGACCTTGCTAACCGCAATGATGTATGGTTTTTCAGAGGCCGCAACTATTTTATCTGAATACTGAGATCTTTGAAAAGCAAGGTTATGGTGTAGCACATTTTTGATGGTGGTAGTAATGCGAGTTTCTACTGCAGGTCCAATAGTATATCCGGCGTACTAGAATTTATCCATTGTAATTATTCAAGGGACACACACAACACGTGTCAGTTTTGCGATATCAGATTTTATAACACAAAGTGACCTCATTCGACATCACAAATGCTTTTTTTCCACTTTATTTTGCGCGTTTCGTGATTGCGTTTGGTGTCTAACTACTGTTTACTGCCGTTTGATAATACCAACATCTCTTCTCAGCCCTAACATCAGCCTCAGTTCACTGGTTGCAACAAATACAGTAGAGCAAGTCATTTTATTGGCGCAAAAATACACACATAATAAAAGATAGGAGTTACATATATACATCAAAACAATGATAGAGTTCCTGCATAAAAAGTTTAAAGCACTACATTGACTCTCCACAGCTTCATATCACTGCAGCAATGAGCCTTTCGACGAAACTGCACGAAAGCCGCACTTTGCTCATCCACACGTGTTCTACTTAAGAATTCGTAAAGGATGAAGATCAACGTCACTTTTCAACTAGGTTTCTCGATTCAGTCTCATTAACTAGCACTGCGGTGGTGGCGGCTGCAGCATGTCCACAAAACCGATTGTAGCAGATAACCATTTTCCAGTTGCGTTCGAATTACGATCGCTGAGGATTTTTTTCGTGAGTGCATGCTGTCTTGTATCGTTTGCCGACTCCGGACACTATCGGAAATTGATGCTAGACTTGAATCCGCTGACTCTCGAAGGACTCCGAGTTCGCGACATGCGGACTGTCGTTGGCGACAGAGAAGGCGGCGCCGGAGACGGGAATTCACTGCCAGTAGCTTCCGTGGATTTGTCCCGCTCACGCATAAATCGAGAGCAGCGTCCACCTGGTTCCACGCTGGACACACTCGAACGGACGGAAATTCGGGACGTTCTGCCGCTGGAAGAGCCCCCGGCGGTGTTTGGCTGTTGAGCAAATTTCGAACCAGTTCGGCGGAGGGCAACAGAACTTCTACCAGAAAAGCGCTTCGGTCTGTAAAAACAAAAAGATAAATATTACCAGAAACTGATGCGTCGGCAGATGATCACCGCGCCGACCACTTTTGAAAACGTTCTCTTTTCGGATCGCATACATTTTTGACGGAAGAGAATATGGTTTAATGTTTGCATACTTGTAAGCCATTGTCCTTGGGTACCCAGTACCACCAGTGTTCATCTTGAAGGAAAATAGATCTTTTCCACACGCCGAGCGAATGCACTCTGGCATTGGTGGCTCTTGAACTGGCTCAATTTCGAAACAAGGCAACGCTTTGTAAATAAGGGGAAGGTTTTCACTCCATCTGCGGGCACAAAAATCAAATTACGCCGAATGAAGTCTCGATAAATAATACGTAACACCAGATGTCTTCGGCGTTGCCGTTGCATAGAAAACTGTATCAGACTAACAATAGCCACGTTTTTTATCCATGCACCTACCAATTACCTCATAATTATGGATCAAAAAAGCCCAACGCCAAGACGAATAAAAAAAAATTATATCGCTGTTTTGATTTTTGAAATATTTTTGTGGCTTGTTCTTGTGGTTTGAGACTCAAGCTACAAGTTCGTCTTTTGATTTTGATCACATTCCTTGACTCAAGCCACAAGTTCGTGTATAAACCCAATTTGGGGCTGAAGTACACCCTGTGCCTCGTTATAAAAAAAGTGCCGTGGCTGAATCGCCCAAAACTTAGTTCTTCGCTATATTGCATGACATAATGAACACATTGTGGGGCTGGTTCAAGTTACTGTAGTGTCTGACTTTAGAGTCATAGTGCAATTCCATACCAGCCGATTGTTCTCCCACAGGCGTTTGTTTATCGGCCAACGATATTTTCAGTTCTTTCAGTATTTATATGTGGCGCGGTCTACTGTGCATGCTGTCACAGTTAAACCTATGTGTGCGTGTTTAATCACCGCTAAAATCGGCAACGAGCGTTCTTTGGCTACCCGCACGAAAACCGCGTCTTTTCCCTCTGGGTATAGTGTTTCCGATTATAGGGAGCATTAGTTACACTAGCGCTTTAGCGTCTTTAGGCATACCACACGCTGTAGTTTTCGTTATAGCCAATACAGGAATATGGGCTAAAACGTTTTGAAAAGCAAGAAACGTTTTTCCTATTATGAATTAAAAGCGTTGTCCTTAAAAGGTATCGAGTGTAAGGAAGCAGTTTGTGGATATGGTGACGATTTGTGGTAAAAGAAAAAATAAAATGATACAATACTACAAAGCAGTTATTCCTCGATTAAGAGACAAGTAACCTAAATCAAAAGGGTGCTTCGCTTGTGCTGTGCAACCTTGCCTAAAAACCTGTTCAAACGGAAGATGTTAGATATTTATCTACCTCTTGATTAATCTGCACAATAGGATATCCTTTACAAATTATTTTAAACCTTTGCGTTTTTTTCCGGAAACTGAATGTCAGAGAAATCCTCTACCTATACTTGCAGGTGATGCATAGGCGTAGTCAGGTGGGCCTAGGGAGCATACCACCCCAATTTTTAAAACGTATAGTCATTTTGTGCTTTGAGAGGCGGTATCCCCCCAAAATAGTGTTATTCGCCTAATATCAAATTTTTTGGCCCCCCCAATATTTTTTTGGCCACGCCCAAATTTTTGGGCTTGCTACGCTACTGAGGTGATGCCACGATGCCATACAGTGTCGCAGGCTGCTGTGAGATAGACAAACACAGTTCAGGCCTTCTTTAGGCCGAAAAGCTATCTTCGATGTCCTGTGTCAGCAGGGTGACCTGGTCTAAGATCGACCTCCCGTGTCGAAAGTCCGCTGGCTCATGTGGGAGCAGTGTGTCGATGATTGTTTCGACACGCGCGTAGATGAGTCTCTCGAGAATTTTAAAGGTGACACACAGCAGAGATAGAGGGCGGTAGCTGTTTGGGTCCCCCAGTGGCTTTTCTGCCTTGGGACTGCAACTATTAGTCCTCTTCTCCAGATCTTTGGAATTTTGAGTTGACGTATGTAAGAAGCACGGAAATCGCAAAACCATGATTTGAGAGCCGGCCCGGCGTGCAATATGAACTCCGGGAAAACGGAATCCAAACCCGGAGACTTTCCTGGCCTCAGACGCCTGAGGGCGACAGCAAGCTACTCTGGGTTGAAAGGGTCAGAGATACTGTGTCCTCAGGTGTCAGGACCTTCCATAGGTCGAACAGCTGCTTGTTGATGAACCTGATGGACACCTGGGCCGGTCCTGTGTGCCCCATACTTCACGAGTTGCGAGGCGATGGAGTTCGCCGAGACGGAGCACAGGTAACAAGAGCGTCCAGACCTGCCAGTGAGTTCATTGATGGTGCTCCACGCCTTGCGACTAGAGTGCAATAAGTGGATGGAATTGACAGCTTCCTCCCATCGCTCCTGCTTCGCCTGTTCGAGCCAGGAAAGCACGGACGAAGCGGCTCTATTTGAGTCAGTCCCCACTGGGGTTCGGATGAAGGAGCAATAAAGGGTCTCGCACTCTTTGTCCCAACATGGCACATAGTTCTTGCGACGGCCACGTGGGATGCATTGTTTGACCGCAAATGGTAGGCTCTCACAAAATTCCTGGTATGCCTTCTCGATGTTTGTTGTGTCCAGAGGTGACAATCTCTCAACGGATTCACCTGTAAGAAGGCAAAAGCGCTTCCAATCAGCCTTGCGAAAATTCCAACGCTTCACCGGATCGCTGTGGGCAGGAACTTTGAGTCTCGGTGGCGTTGTGAGAGAAGGCCGGTGTTGTGACCGCGGGAACTTTCCTAAAAAACGTCTTACATGCAGTCGACCGCCCTGACCGACACCCACGAAAGCCAGATCCGGATAGGTGTCGACGCTCCGTCGGTGAAAGGAGAAATTGGGTACTTCCTTTAGGCCATACAGCAGTCAAAGATTTTGGCTGTTGCCCAGTAGTCTAGGTTCTCACCGTCAGGGGTTGTTTTGTTGCAACCCCAGTTGACATGTCGGCAGTTGCAGTCGCCAACATACAGACTGGGGTGTGGAAACGTCGGGATGGCCGTTGGTGTGAATCGCGAGAGAGGATGTCTGTTGACGTTAATGATCTTGTATCCTGCGACGTCTACGCACAACCATTCAGTCTCTGATTGCTCTGGAGACTGATCGACCATTGACTATTCCAACCGCTCGTGGACAAACATGGCAAGACCGTGATTCCTGCTCAGGATTGACCCAGCTAATGAGAAGCTGGGAATCACTAGCTTGTCTGCAGATGTGCAGTGGGTCTCCTGAAGGACGATGATAAATGTCTTGTTCTTTTAGGCTAGCTGCTCAATAACGCTGATCTTGTTTGCAGTGAGCCGCTTGGGGTTCAGCTGGAGTATGCTGGGCCGTGAGTCATCTTGGACAGCATCTCTGCTGCCGGACCTTGCGCCAGGTTTTTCTCTACCGAGCCCTTGCTGAACACATCGAGCACGGATAGCAGTGGTTGCTCTCGTAGTGACAGGCTGGGCTGACATTTCGAGCATTGTCGTAATATGGAGGGCCACGTGAAGGCGCCTGTCATCCTCCCCCTTGTCCAACTGATGGAAGAAAACAGCGATTTTCTGTTACACAACCTTCAGGTTTTGAAGTAGCTGCACTGCAAGAAGTCAAAACCCAGGAAAGTGATTTAGCAAATAAAATATACTTGTTTTTACCGCACGTCGAACATATCTCACCTTTCCACCTCAACGACGATAACCGCAAGTCTCAATTTCCCACAATAGTTGTACTGACTTGAACCACACCAAACCAATGTTAAAGATTTTTCTTGGCGTTGTTGAAATCTTTTATTTTCTGATTACAAAATTTCCTTGCTTTTGTTGCCCTCACATTTACATACCCCGCGTTTTTCATGACATTTCTCCCACGAGCTTATTGTGGATACCTTATGGATGGTTGAAGTAAGCTTGCATGTTCAATGAGAATTTTTTAATTGCTGAATCTGCTTCACAATGACTTGGGGAAAGTGAGCAGTTTAGCAATTTCAAACATTTCCCGTTCTATACACGTTTCAAAGCAATGCTTTGCTTTATCACAACACACACTTTTCTTGTGTGCAGTTGTTTGAATAACTTCTTGTGGTTTATTCTTTCGTAGACGATATAAACATGCACTTCGTGTAGCAAACCAGCAAAATCTGTCACAGATGAAATTGCTTACGTGAACGATTATCTTCACTGGCACAAAAAGATTTTTAAGCGTAATTTTAGCACATGCGTTCCCAGTGTAAGATGATCTGAGATTCCTCCAAGGTTTTGTAAAAACAGAAATATTTTCTGCAAGCAGAATAATTTTTTTCATAGCGTTGCTATTACAGGTTCGTTTATAGTCTGAACATTAATAACGCATTGGCCTAATTGGATCTTTTTGTTTTACATTAATAGTCCCCTCTCAGTTTTGGATCCATTCTTTTGGCATACAATTTGTGTGATACGCCTTTGAAAAAATGTTTACCTGAAAATAACAATAATTTAGTGAATCTAAACATCTTACATACTTCAAGGTACGGTCAACGGTTGATTCTTTGTGCCTTTGGATCGGTTTGTAGTTAAGTTTGCCTAAAATGGTGCTCTTCAATCCTTCTTTTTCCAGTCGTTGGAAAGTCTCTTCGACCTAAATATTAAATTCATCATTTAATAACTCTTAGACAAACAAAAATCTAGTCAAAATATAATTTTCACTAGGCTAATAATCTAATGGCAGAAAGTTAAATTGATACCAAAGCAGCAGTAATTTTGATGACCAGCATTGAATGAAGCATAACACCATTTCAAGGAAAGTGTTGGTGCTGGCGGCAGGGGCGTAATGAGGTTAGATGCCCCCAGTGGCAAGAAGAAAGTTTGGCGCCCCCATGACCGAACCTTAGGTCTTTCAGAAGCAAATGTGCTGTATTGAAGAAACTACTTGTAGCATTGTTGGGACATTTCGACGCCCCCGCAGTGATTCGGCGCAGATTTGTAAACGGGCTTCATTTTGAAGTCCGAACGCGCCTGCAGCTCGAAATCACAAGCCTGAACCTGGCCCGAGCCCGACATTTATTTTTGAAGTCCTAAAGCCAAATTTACCGAGTGAGTCAAGATAAGCGCAACTGCGGAGTATCAAAAAACGTAGTGTATCGGTATAGCTGCAAGTGCACGGCTTTATCACACCTTGACCAAAACATTTGCTTAAAACAAGTACAAACTTAGCTTGTTAGTCAACGATAATGGGGCAGAATGTAATGTTTATCAAGGAAAAATGTAACTATCACGAAACTATCCACGATGGAGCAATAGGCATAAAAGCAACTATCTAGTGTAGCGCTATATGCATGAAAAGCCTGTTTCTCTAGGACATCGTTTCTTGAAACAGGTCAAGAATTGCGGGGGTGATTGATCTCTTCGACGCAATGCCATCGGGTGGCAATTTCCTTACAACTGTCCCCTTCTCAAAAGCAGTGTGAGACTAATCCCAGCAGAGAACAAAAGAACGCAGCTGTGCTTGCAAAAAGAATTAACTGAAGAAAAATCACAATCACTTCACTCAGAGAAACCACCGCGGTGAGCATAACAAACGTAACAAAAGGAACAAATCGTTACTCTGATAGTCATAAAAAAGTTTCGAATGCATGCCCAAAATTGGTCCGAAACATTTTGACTAACTTACGCCTGAACCCGGCCCAAGCCCGACCCGAAAAGCCCAGCCCGACACAAAACTCTGATTCGGCGCCCCCCGCAGTGATTTGGCGCCCCCATAGTGATTCGGCGCCCGGGGAATTATGCCCCCCTTGCCACCCCCTGTCGTTACGTCCCTGGCTGGCGGCACATTTGATGAAATTTTATTTGGACCAACGCAATTTTAATTCTTTTTGTTTGATTTTGGGTGACGTCAACCGAAGCGTATAATTCGCTTCTTTCCGGGGTGTCGAGGTGAACGATTTGCCCAATGTGCGCCATATACCGTGATTCATTCAGTGACCGTGGGTCGAACACCCAACATTTACAACTGAGAGGCGGACATTCTACAAGTGAGCTACCGTCGCCCTGTCATTTTAACATTACAATTTTGATTTGCTGTTGAAAAAGACAAAAAACATCACCACAGGCGACCATGTCTTCAAGTCTACGATAAACAGGTTATTCACTGAGCAATAACAAACAACCTCGCCCTAGAGGAAAACAGCTGTTCATTCTGAAGAAGCCGAGAAATAGTCAAATATTGTTCACTACGAAAGAACATACGAGGGGTATAAATATTCTGCTGATCGGGCGCCTCAAAAGCGTCTTGCACGAAGTAGATTTCCTCATGCTCCATGCCACACGTATGCACTGCAGCGCTGCTTGCTTTTGCAACTCTATATTGTGAAGAAAAGTTTTTCATCTTTTACTGAAAAGCGAGGCTGCTTAGCGTATTTTTTTACCATAAGAAATGACACCGTTGTGAAATTGCGTATCTTATCAATGTCACGTCGTGTTTGGTCCGCGGTCCTTCGTGGAAATTGCAACGTTTCGTGCATTCCGGTCTCAGACATTTTGTTTACCTCTACAGTGCCTTCACTAGTTCATTGCATTGCTCTGTACATACCGTTGTACCACTCACCCGTATTATGTTCTGCAAGAGCGGTAGTTTAACTCCTGCGTACGCCACTTTGCAATCCTATAACTCGCCAGCAGCTAGAGAGCTGTTCAAACCCTCTACGGATTCAGCAAGCCTTCTAGTTTAGATCGAAAAAAATTTTCGTTTTGGGTTTGGCGTTCTCTGGGGGGAACGCCATAAGTGGGGGTGTTTTGGCGTTTTTTGGCCACCTTTACCCGGCCCTGTACCCCAACCCATTAAGCCATTATTTTGGCTCAAGATTTTTCGGAAACTAGGCCAAAATCCACGTCTTCATCAGAGCCCTTGAATGGCTTTCTAGCATATCTGTAGCCAAAATTATGGACAAAAAACAAAAATTGGTAAAAATTTCTGCACGCACAAACCCCAACCTGGGGTGGAATACACTCCTTTTCTAAATAGCCATCACTCGCCAGCAAATCGAGGTAGAGAGCTGTTCAAATCCGCTCTAAATGGGGAAAGACTTGTAGTTTAGACTGAAAAAAACATTTTTTCACTGTGCGTTTTCAGCTTTTTTGGTCATGTTTACAAAACCACAAGATGTTTTGACATGTTTTGACAGGTCTGTCAACACATTGGCTGACGCAGTGGTTCTCAAAGTTTTTTTCACATTCCTCCCTTACAAACCCAAACTCTGCAAATTCCTCCTCAACAAATATCACAAATGATAATTGTAAAAATTTCACTGTACCTACTGTGAAGAAGCAATAGATGATTATGAACCAAACAGACTCTTTTGTAATATCAGTCACTGCATTTAAAGCAGCTTGTACTTGGCAGTTACTGCGATTGCTACCTGACAGGTGCATGGTCTACTTGATCATGGAGCTGGTTGGTAAGCTTCACCGTTACACCAGCAACGGCAAACGTTACAACGCCTCCAGAACGGCGCCCCATAGGGATCTTCCTGGCACCCCTTTTCTTCAACATCTGCATCTCTGACATGCCAACCATCTTCTCCAGAAAGTAGGCTATGCAATATGCATACGGCAACGACCTAGCAATCACGCATGCTGATGGAGACTGATAAACAGTGGAAGGGGTGCAAAGCAAAGACATGGCAACTGTAGGTGAATACCTCCAGAGGTGCAAGTTAAGCTCAGTACTACAAAAGCAGTGTTGGCAGTCTTCACCTCAACAACAAGGAAGATAAACGTGAGCTGAAAGTCAACCAAAACAACAAAGCCATGACCTTTTGTTCCGAGCCCACATAACTCAGAGAATGTTGGACAGGACACTCACGTACCGCTGATACCTCAAGTCACTTCGTAAATAGTTGACATCATGTATTGAACTCTTGAGGCGGCTGGCTGGGGTGCTGGAGCAACAACTTTGCCAAGAGCCACCTTACCCTGGTCCATTCAACAGCAGAGTGCTGCGCTCCTGTCTGGTGCCGCACTGCTCACACCTGCCTCATTGACCTGCCATCAACGCGCCTTGCGAATTGTGACTGGATGCCTGCGTCCTACACCAGCGAACAATCGTCCTATCTTCGCAGGCATCCAACCTGCTGAGCTTCGTCGTAAAGGAGACACACCATCTCTAGCACGCCGTGCCACGGAGCCTAGACACCTACTCCACTCAGCCCTCACGCCCATCGAGTGGGAATGCACGCCATCTCAAATCAAGACATCCATTTTTACCTGCTGCTCAACAACTCATAAGTTCATCCACGGGCGTCGGAGGGACTTTTTCCAGCGGGGCCAGTAGGGGATTTTCCCAAAGATTTTTCCAGGGGGGTGCCAAAAGTGGTGAAATTTGTTTTTTACCCCTCGAAATTGAAAAAATAATATTTTTTTGCTATTAATTTCAAAATCCAGGGGGGGCAAGGCACCCCCTGCCCTCCCCATCCGACGCCCATGAGTTAATCTGACGACAAAAACAGAAGTGCGGTGGATGCTGAAAAGTTGGAGTGCACTTCGAGACTCCGTACTTTGATCCCCGAAACACCCTCCTGGAATGGCACTGCCAAGAACAGCGTGCAGTATCGTAGCCGGAACGAGGCCCGAGGCCATGGCAAACTTTTCAATTGTTCGGAAATAAACGGAAGGACCAACCGGAAGAACATCAGATTATTGACCAGCCTGAACAAACTTCCTGTATGCGCAACTGACAGCGTGATTTCGACTCAATCGCTTCCACACGGGTGCCGGACGTTTCTGCTCCTGTTTGTACAAATGGGGTATGGCCGCTTCTGCGGCTTGTGGGTGTGGCGCTGAAGACCGAACCGTTGACCATGTTGTCTTCCAATGTCCAATCCATCGACCTCCCCATATGTTGGACGGCCTGGCGGTTCTGGATGATGAAACAACCGATTGGCTGCCTTGATATCTAGTGTGGCCAAGCAGTGGACTGAACGAACTGACTCAAACGATGATGATAAAGCAGGTTGTGCTTGCGTATTGTAGACATTCCGGTATAAAACAAACTCGCTGTGCAGTTTTTTATGTGTTGAATAAACTAATAGGAATAAAACATTTGTTTTTTTCCCACTGCTTTTCCTCCCCAATTCCTCCCTGGAGCAAATTTCCTCCCAGGGATTCAAAATTACTCCCTTAGTGAGCCAAGTGGCTCCCGTTTGAGAACCACTGGTCTAAGCGATACCGAAATAGTGAAGTTTTCTGGTCGATTCTGCAACAAGCTTCAAGCATATATTTGAGATACGTAATAGGTACTCAAAACATATAAAATGGCAAGTCACGTTTTATTTCTGAACTAAATGTCGCAATCTGCAGTGGAACGAATATATATTGAAGAATACGGTGGGATCTTTAGAAACATGGAAAGGTCAATATGAAATAAAGATTATGGAAAACTGTATCAAGATGGTAAAAAACATGATAGTTTAAAACGAACTCATGTGTTTGTCCAAGCACATTGTGCGTCACTCTACACCTAGTTTTTTTCTTGTGAGGCTTCAGATTGAGGTTGCCTTGACGTTGCATATAGTAGATGAGGCTTTTGTCAATTTTGAAGAGATCTAAAACTTAATCACGAAATATGAAGAAAGTGCAATATGCTCGTAATGTTATTGTTCGATTGCCACCACAATCGGTCTAACTCCGTTCAAGCATGGACTGAGAATATACACTGCATCAAGTTTGGAAGTTTTGGGAAAGTATTCTGAAAACGCTTCAGAGGAAGCACCCAGTTACTTTTAACCGTCTTCACAGCGCCTCTATAACCTCTCCAAACACGGTAATTCCCTTTCTACCCTTGGCGAGGCCTGCTGGGATCATCTGCAACTCCTAAAACGCGATACCTACTGAAGCATGATCAACTGCAGCTGACGTTTCATAAGTTAGCTCAGCTTTGCAATACACTAAACGATGGCTTGCGTTTTAATCTTTGATGGTTTTCAAGATCTTTAGCATTTTTCCTGAGTATTCACATGCCGCGTGTTTGCTTATTTCGTTTAAAAGCAGTGCGATTGTGCTGTATGTCGGAGTTCGGTTGTGTTGCCTCTTGCCTTCCCATCGGAACAACTTCGACGAAGACCAAGTGCGTGCGGTTGAGAAATGGACGATCTCTTCAACACCTTAAACAAATCTCCGTCCCGGCGATCGTTGAAGGCACTCGAAGGACAATTGTTGTGCTGTTACTGTGTGTGTGTGTGTGTGTGTAGTTACTTGTACTCGCAACTGCGTTGTGTAAGAACTTTCCGCAGATGTTCTCGTGTCTTCGCCGTTCAGATCGTCGCAAACGCGACGGCATGGGCCATGCATGCATGTGCTGTCTGTGTAAATGTGCAAAATCTCACGGCTGTGGTTTCTCTACGTTGAAAATGAGCTTTTCTATTTATTTTATTTCAAACACCAACCATCAACGGAATAAAAACACATGCAAATCCACTACAAAGAGAAAACAGAAAACTACCACTTTTGTCTCAAAAGTAGGGATGTGCATTGTGGAACATTTAGAGGTTCTGGAATATTCCGGAACCTTTATTTCGAATCCAGAATATCGAATCCTATTCCGGAATAACTTGTCAGCAGCAAAATGAGCTGATCGCGCAGAGGTTTAGAACGCCGATCAGCGATCACACGACCTGTCAGTAGTTAGCTTGTTACGTCACTATGCAGTGCCGTGAGCTTGTTGGGTGTTTCTTTCTTTCTCTCATACAGGAGCGCAGAGTGCCACTGCAAAATTTAGTGAAATTATTTGTTTTGCCAACTTCGCATTTTTTCGCGTTTGTTTAATCCAAATTTATTTCGAACCTAAATATTCGAAAAAACTTTTTTCGGCGACGGGATGTTCCGGCGATGGTGGTCACAAACATTTTATACAAAAAGAGTGTATATTTGAAATACGGTAGAATTTCCCCTACAACCTACTTCAAGGACCAGAGAAAAAGCGTCGCTACAGGCGAACTGACATTACAGACGAACTACAATAAACCGTTCCTAAAATGGCTTTAGAGTTGAAGGCCAGGACAGATCCTGACAAAGTTTGAAAGTGATCTTTGATTAGGATTGCCGCTTAATGTGTCGTGTTTTCACGAATATTCTGATACGAAAAACACAAACAATAATTTTAAAGCACTGGCAGTTGTATTTGCATGTTATACAAAGCATACAGTAGTACAGTACTGCGTTACGTTCTTGCAAAAAAAGTCGCTAAGTTTCGTTTGTGCTGTTCTTGAGACGGCCTTATCTAGCACAGTTGTTTTCAACCTTTCCTTGCAGCGACCCATTTTGCAACCCAATTTAACTTAACGACCCCCTTCTGAACGTTTCCAGTCAGGCATATGAAATGCAGTTGTTTTTACACAATAGAAATCACAATAACTGAAAAATGACGTACAATATCACTATGTTAAACAAAGACTAGTTTATTAGATTCATGCACATGGCAGCATCAGTGAGGGAGACTCGTGCCATATACTAATTATTCCACAGCACAACTCACTGAAAACTAGAATAACTCCCAAGTTAACCACCGCAATCAGATATCCAATTTACAAACACAGCACATTCTTACGTCACAAAGTTATTCGTGCTGTGTAATATGGTCATAATCACACTTAAAACAATTTTGAATGAAAAAGTAAGCTATCATTTTTTCCATGTGATCCTGCAATTTTGGCTACTACAAAAAGTGGTTCCATATACGAAATAGAAAATATAGAAGTAATTATGAATATTTTTATTAGAAGCTCTCGCGACCCCTGGAAAAGGGGCCAACGACCCCCACGAGGTTCGCGACTCCAGGTTGAAAACCACTGATCTAGCACATGTTTTGAATATTGTTAGAGAAGTTTTCACCATGGACTGCTACTTCTTTTACTCGGCATTGTACGCATTGCTCCACCAAGTCTCGGTCAAACTGATTACTGTCGCAGCAATACCCAAAAATCCCTAATGCAGACATCACAGTAAAACGAGTTTGGTGAAAACTTGCGACTTCCGTTATACACGAACAAAATATTCTGCGGGACCGACAAACAAAAAACAAAATATTCTGCGGGACCGACAAAAAGCGCCACTATGAGCGAAGTGGCGATATAGCCGAAGTCGTTATAGGTGAATTCTACTGTACTTCAAAGGTGAGATTACAAAGGATGTTTGTTTGCCCTAAAGCTAAATCCCAAGCCGTAACCCTGAACCTTAACTCTAAAGCTAAACCCAAT
>JGI24158J21664_10005373_pt1 | contig 16746 bp, 10 predicted proteins | sample Ectturendosymbi3_FD_21664 | JGI IMG/M metagenome (IMG submission 21664)
GACTGGTTAATGATCGTGACTGAAATCAACAAAGTGGCTTTGCAATGTAAAAACTAACTCCCATTTCCTGCCCTGTAGAAGCTGTTCAAATTCTATTTTCTCATGTTTGATGCTATAATCCTTCTTTAAATCAAAACTCAGTCGAAACGGTTATTTCTTGCAACCTCACAAGACACTGTGGTTTGCCAATGTTATTGGTGAAGAAATACGTTTCCTCCCAGTTGCAATTTTATTTTGTTTCCCTCTGACACTCCTCTTTTGACACTCACTTATTGATAATTTCTATACTTGGCTAAATATTACTTCATTACTTCCACAATGCACATCTAATCTAACTCGAAAATCAATTACAAAGTCTACACTTGCAACAAAGATAAAAAATGAACATAAACATATGCAACAAAGATAAAAAATGAACATATGCTAAGCTTACAGAGTAAGCTACTGCAGCGTTAGCCTAGATGTTAGCTATTGCAACGTCATAAACTGTAAAACGATATTGTTACCACCTGATAGTTGCATATTGAACTGCAACTCAATGATGTGGGACTTGCAAGGGCTGTGTGACTAATACAATGTATTTATGACTTTGTGTAATATACGCCACACTGAAAGCGTTGCGGGCCGAACAAAAACTGTCCATGAGCCGCATGCGGGCCCACGTGCCAGTGTTTGGACCACGCTGATCTAATTAGTTGATTAATTACACTGCAGACCCTATATAATGCAGATGTCGGGATCCACAACATCAGACTGCGTTATACTGAGGTATTTTATTACATAACAAATGGTATACAGTCATGACCAAGAACATATATTTCCATGACAGTGTGATGTTTATACTAAAAAGGAGTCCAGGGTTGACTGTTTCAGTGCTTGTCTATTCTTTGTCCTTGCAATCTCTCATATTTCTTTCAAGTGGAGGACATGAATCTTGTCCACATTCTGACACACTAGCCACTGCAAGGCTGTATCGATCGCTGCTGTGGCATCACGTAGTTTTGGTGGAAGTGGTGGCAGGTCATCATCAATATGATCTATATTGGTAGCATGTTCATTTGTAGAAACATTGAGAACACTGTCACAATATCATGGTTTGTAAGGCAATTATACGTCGGACAGTCATCATCGATATGTAACCATTCATGTTTATCTTCAATCCCTATCTTTCTGAACAACTCTTCGCAATGCTCTACATCAGTATCAGCCTCAATTTGATTAGATGCAACATCACAATCTGATTCGTTTCCCTCACTTGAAAATGTCTCTGCTAACCCTCGGTACCAACATTTCTGAATTGTTTGCGCAGTGATTGAATTCCAAGCTTTCTCTGCCAAGTCGAACATTGAGCTGAGGGTCAATCCTTTTACACACTCAGTGAGGCTGGACTCCTGCCCGATGATCAACATGAGATTTTTTCGGTAGTGCATTTTAAAAGTGGCAATTATGCCTTGATCCAATCGTTGGATCATTGATGTGGTATTTTAAGGTAGATAACTTACTTTAATTCTTCCATCTCTACTTACCAGGACATCTGCTGGTGGATGTGCTGGACAAGTGTCGAGGAGTAAAAGTGCTTTGGGCTCCAGCTGTAGCCACCTCAAGTGTGCTTCAACGGAAGGTACAAAGAGCTTCTGAAACCACTCTTCAAAAATATCACCTGTCATCCAGGCATTCTTGCTGTTATGATAGTCAAAGGCTAGGTTTTGCATGTTTTTGTGATGGAAGCACCGTGTGAACTTTAACTTGCCAATGCAAAGGGGTTTAACCTTTTAACCTTGTGATTGCCAGTCTGATTGACACAAAATAGTAAAGTCACTCTGTCTTTCATCATCTTGAATCCTTTAGCTCTGTTCTCATCTGATTTCCTAGCAAGAGTCTGATCAGGCACCATCCGGTAACACAGCCCAGTCTCATCACAGTTGGGGTCTATACTCAAACCGCATTATATCGGATCGCGTTATATCGGGTTTACAGTGTATTAATTTTGTTGTTGGTAGGTCATAACTTTTGAATACGAAACCTTAGCAAGTCATCAAAAGTATCAAAAACTCAGATTTTAGCCTTGTATCCAATAAAACTTGAGCAAAATAATACCATCTAGCGGTTTGGGCCCAGGGCAAGATGAAGTGGGCCAAAAAAGCTCAATCTACTCCATTTATGACGTTACTCACAAAACGTCTGAAATCCAAAACCAAAAAAATTCTTTTCACTGCAGACTCAAAGACTTACTGGGTCTTTTAAGGTTTTCAACAGCTCTCTAGCACAATTGGCAAAGGAGCTATGGAATTGCAAAGACACATGCAAATTGCCTGTTTTAGGTCGAAATCATGCCAGCTACAAAGGTGTTAATTTTTGAATGAAAAATTAAGTGTGACAACAATCAATTTCAGCTAATAAGTCACATTGCTATGACATCAAAATCACATTAATACTTTCTCTATCAGCCAACATAATATATTTATGTCCTTGGTATTTACATGCCAGATTATGTTTCAATATGGATGTGACATCTATTTGATACTGGCTGTAATCCTTTTCTCTTGAAATTTCCTACTTTACATACATTTTAACAGAAATAACAGATTTACCAAATTAAGTTTTTGTTTTGGCTTCAATTATAATGTTTTATGAAAACTGGCATAAGCATAGCGAACTCTGAAACACTGACCAGTATGTTTTTTTCAGAAAAAACACTCAGTAACAAATGTGGTAACTTCAAACATAGGATAAACCACTATTAAATAAAATGGTTGGCATTAAAAACTAAAATTAACCCACATGAAATAAAACTGGTATGTTTCTAACCAAATTTTTTAAATGATACAACTAAGAAAGTCAAAATAATTTAAATGATACAAATATAAGGTTTCCAATGTTATGATATTTGTCATTATAGACACACACAACAAAGTTACAATATTGTTTACTATTACAATAACCATCAGCATTGGAAACCAATCGTTTTAGCAATTTTTCCATATATTTACTAGTTGCGCAAGACATGTTGTAATTGATGAGCAAACAAGCACTTTAATCACATAATCTGCTTTTTCTCTTCATAGTCTACATTTGTACATTTATGAAATTTTAGGGGAAAAAAGTCACAGCCACTACCCAAATGAAAAAAATTGGCTAGAAATGTATTGGTACACAACCAGGTACCAAAAGGGTTGAAAGCATGAGGGTAAAAATGTTTACAACAAGCGTTTAACAACATACTAAAACTTCACAGACAACTTTGCAAAACAATATTGAGATTCACAAACAATATCCAGATATGTATAAAGCAGTGGTTCTTAACCAGGGGGAGTCAGTAAACTTCCTGGAGGACATGAACCCTTATGCGCTCTGCAACATAGAAAGTTTGATATATAAATTTACCAATAAATACATTTGCTTTTGAAGGGCTTGAAACAAAGGACAATTACTTAAGGGAGGAATGATAGAAAAAAGGTTAACAACCACTAGTATAAAGGCATGTTCCACATGTATTTTCTTTGTAATTCTGGTGGAATGACTATGGCAAAGCTTTCTCTTTCACAGGTGATATTGTATACCAGCATTCCTGGAAAATTTGAATTTGCGAAACCATACCACAATAATTGACGCTCATGCCACAGTTGGCATTTCTTTCAAAATGTACTGCTTAGGAATAAGACATACAAATATGCATATAGGTTCGGATTGTTTTTCTGCAACTTTAAGCGCTATTTATTTTTTTGCTAAAGTTTTTCTTCTAATCACCACTGTCAATAAAATTTGATAAACATGTAGTGATAAGCTAAATTTCAGTTGTTGATGCTAACATTAAATACTTTAGCCACATTAAGGCTAACACAAAAGGACTGCAAAAACTTGGCTAGGTTGTCCAGAATTAGTTCACAGTAACATTCTAGCCAGTAACTGAATTCTGTTGTCATTTGCTCAAACACATTCCACACATACAAATGCTGCATGTGGAAGTGTCGGAAAATATTAGTCAGGCTTGCAAACAAGTTTTTTTGGAAACTAGGCTATCATCTCAGTCTTTAAAGCACTTGATTGGCTTGCTAACATATCTGGAGCCAAAATTATGGTTGAAAAAACAAAAATTGGGGAAAAATTCAAGTCTCACAAAAAGTAACCTTGGCCATTTTGGCCAAAGGCCCTAACTCATCAGGCGATTGAGCTAGAGAGCAGTTCAAACCCTCTATTGATGGGGAAAGTCTTGTAGCTTACAATAAAAATAAAAATTTAGGTTTTGGATGTCAGGTATTTTGTTGATGTTAACATGATGGGAACATGTTTATGCATATTTATTTACATTTTGATGACATCATCAGATCCTGGAAGCCAACGCTATGAGCCGTTTTTTTGACTTGAGTTTTAATTGGATACTAGGCTACAATACGAGTCTTCAGGTTTGATGGCCTTTCTAAGGCTTTTGTTTCCAAAATTATGGCCACACAAATGCAAATTAATAAGGGATTTCCCCACTAATCCCATACAAAATTCCTTAAAAATTTGTTTTTTCTGCCATAACTTTGGCACCAAAAATGCTAGGAAGTTGATCAAGGGCTCTAAAGCCTCATATTATAGCTTAGTTCCCAATAAAACTGAACCACGAAATTGGCTTATTGGATCAGCTGAAGACATCATCGAAAAAAACATACAACCTACTCAAATCACAACATCAGCAACTGAAAACCCCAAACCCAAAAAATTAACACTTTGAGAGCTGGTCTACGAATATATCGTATGTGGGTTTCGGCCTAAAACCAGCAATTATCGGTTGCCTTACCAACACCATAGCTCCTTTGCCAATTGCGCTGGAGAGCTGTTCAAGGGCTCAAACAGATCGGCAAGTCTTTTAGTCTGCACTCGAAAAAAATTTTTGGGTTGGGGGTTGCACATTTTTTGTGAGTGACGTCATAAGACAAGTAGTTTTTGGGTCATTTTGGCTCGTACTACCTGGCCTAGGGCCCAACCTCTAGGCCAAAGTATTTCGCTGAAGTTTTCATCGGAATTTGAGCCTTTGATCGCCTTTCTGGCGTTTCTGGTTCAAAAGTTATGATCTAAAATAAACAAATTAATTAATAATCTAATCAGCTAATTAGTCAAATATTTTTATTACTTTAGTTCAGATCAGGGTTTTTTTAAGGTGTTTTAGGGACCCGATTCGGGTCCTTAGAATCAGAGAAAATCATCATCAGGTCTCTAGAATCAAAGAAATTCCGGTCTAGAATCAGAGAAATCGGGTCCCTACAGGTTCATATCAGGTACCTAACATTTTCCTTAAAAAAAAAACTGGTTTAGAACATAACTTTTAAACCCGAAACCCCAGCAAGTCATCTAAAGTATCAAAAGACTCGGATTGCAGCCTAGTTTCAAGTAAAAACTTCAGTGAAATTGAGCCCAGGGCCAGGTGAAATGGGCCAAAATGGCCTAAAAGTCTTCCATTTATGACGTCACTCATAAAAAATCCGCATCCCACAACCAAAAATTTTTTTTGAGACTAGAAGACTTGCTGCGTCTTTTGAACAGCTCTCTACCACTTTCAGCACCTGAGTTACACGCGCGCAAAGCCATGTGTGATCTTGTTGTTTTTCACAAGAATCCCCGATTCCTAGCGGACGTACAAGTGTCAAATTTTTTTAAATTGTAAACTACAAGACTCTCCGAGTCTTCAAAAGGTTTGAATAGCTCTTTGGTTCAATCAGCTGCTGAGTTATGGCTGGCCAAAATTTTCCCTGAGAGAGCAAATCATACTTTTCATGAAACTTTTTATGTTTGTCAAAAACTAGGTTGTTAAGCTGTAATTTTGGCTCCAGAAACGTTAAAAAGATCATCAAGGTCTCTAAAGACTTGGATCATAGCCTAGTTTCCAAAAAAAAACTTGAGTCAAAAAATAGCTTGTTGGGTTGACACACAGGGATATGTGAACTTGGCCCAAAAGGCAAAAACATGTTCCCATTGTGATGCCACCCACAGAAAAACCCAAACAATGTTAAATTTAAACTAGAAGACTTCACGAATCTGTTGAGGGTTTGAACAGCTCTCTAGCTCAATCGGCTAGTTAGTAATTGCGTTGCAAAGCTCTACAAAAACAGTGGCACCTGCAGGACTTACAGGAAAACCACCTGGTACCTGTGGATATTTCTGTGGATAATTCACCCAGTAGTGAGTGTTAAATGTCCATCTGCTAAACAAGCTCACAAGATTTATTTTTATCATTGAAAAGGCTGATTCACAACAGTAGGTACTTGCAAATTGACAAATCCAGATTCTTACGTTATTTAACACCACTGGATACTTCTCTTGCTTGACTTGAGAACAAAAATCAAGTAATGAACTTTCTTGGATAGCATTGTGCAAAGCTTCGTTTGACTGCAAGTCTAGAAGTTCTAGCTAAGCATCAGTGTCATTAACATTGTCTACATTCACACTGAATGGTCTTTGAAATAAATTCATTTCTGTCTGCCAGCCAATAATATCTTGAAATCAATTTGAAAAGTTCTATCAAAGTCAAGTACCAAGTCTGCTTGTGTTTTATTTATATATGAAGATAATGCTTTCACAATGCATCATGCTGCCAGTTGACAATTGCTGCTGAAAGAGTTTCAGTTTTCCTTGAGAAGTATTGACTACATTCAGTAAATCCAGAAGCAGTTGGTTATGTCCATGTGTTGTGTGCTGTAAACCAAAAAAGTAAGAACCAACAACCAAGCATGGCCACATATAAACATCAAGACATCTGCACTGCTTCTGTTTTTTAACGTCGGGTTTTTTCCAGTAGAAATGTTTATTTCTTCCACAAAGACAACACTTCAAAACCCTTGTTTGGCTCAGGCAGAACACCTGAGAATGATGTATCATGTCTTTTTACTATGCATTCACTTCTTCCAAGAATGACTGGAATTGATAATGTTTCAATCCTTTTGTCAGAATTTCATTGACACATTTCACAATTACACCCATCACATAAGCTATTTTTATATTCTAAGCACAACATGATTCTTGGTGAATGAAGCAATGAAGAGTATTAACACCTTTGACTCTGGGCTGTTTTTACCTTCAAGACCCATATGTGAGCCACTTGAAAGGCTATCACTTTGCAACCCCACAAGTTGTTGTTGATTACGCTAGAGAACTGTTTAAACCCTGAAAAAATGTGACAGGTCTTCAAGTCTGCAATGTAAAAAATTTTTTGGTTTTGAGTTTCATTTTTTTTGTGAGTGATGTCATAAGTGGGGTAGAATTTTGGCCATTTCAGCTCAAGTTATCTGGCCATGGGCCCAAACCACTAGATAGAAATATTTCACTCATGTTTTTATTGGAAACTAGGCTAGAATCTGAGTCTTTTGAGCCTTTGATTGACTTTCTAGGGTTCAGGGCATCACTTTTGAACCAGAAATGCTAGACAGTCGATCAAAGGCTCAAAAGTCTTGGATTCTAGCCTAGTTTCCAATAATAGCTTGAGCGAACTGTTTCCGTCTAGTACTTGGCGCTGTGGCAGGTAACCTGAGTCAAAATCGCCAAAAACCTACCTCACTTATGACATCACAGACACAAAAAACGAAAGCCAAAACAAAAAAAACTATTTTATTGCAAACTCAAAGACTTGCTGCATCTTTCAAGCGTTTGAATAGTGGTCTAGCACAATCGTCTGGCAAGTTATGAGTTGCAAAGTGGCAGGAAAATAGCTCAAAAACACATGCAAATGCGTGATTTCAAAGTACGAGTAGATCGTACACCAGCATCAAAGGTGGTAACGTCTTGTTTGAAATCAGACTCTTGTAAGTACTTCAAGAGCACCATTGGATCATTTTCCTAAGTAATTTAATTATAGATGCACCATCTGTCATGAATCCAACTAATTTAAACAGCGATAAATTTGGCATTTACTGTGAAGCACATTTATCAACAATACTCTGAGCACAGGTTGTGTCACGGAAAAGAATAAGTCCAACAACATCTTCAAAAATAGATGAGTCTTTTGCTACAGCACGTAAAAAATGATAATTGTGCAGCATCAATCACACCAGTGCTTTCATCAAAAGCCAGTGAAAAGTATAGGAAGGCATCTGCTTTAAATAATGGTTGCTCCAACAGTTTCACCAATGTCTTCAATTCTTCTAGTGACGGTAGTCATGAAAAGGCTGATTTTTTCAGAGGTATGCTTGGTTGGGAATCATGAGCTTTGCTACATCTTGCATGCACTCTAAGAAACTCTTCATCTGTGAATGGCTTGGGAAAGTGAGCAACATTTTCTGCTACTATGAAAGATGCAGTTACAGCACTTTCATTTTTCTCAATAAGCATTTTGAATACATTGTTGTACAGACAAGAAATTTCTTAATTTTTTCACAAGTCTTCTAGCAGCTTCCAAACAGTTTTACCATAAATATATTGATGAAACATACTATAGCATCTCTGTACATTGTAAGCTTTTGAGCAAGAAAGAGTTGCGCCACAAACCAAGCCCAATTGGTACTGCTTTCATTTAACAAATGGATAGTCGGTTGTCCACTGGTCTTGAAATTCACAAGTGGTTTTCAACTCTTTGCCTTTTGCTCATTCTTAGTGTAAATATAAACCTGTCAATTATATTTCTACAAATAAGTTTGTGCACCCCTCTTCTAAAACATTTGCTTAGTGCTCCTGACTTGTGGAAGAATGGTTGTCTCCTCACAGCATAAAAGAGCTGCACTGCTACTTGGTCAGAAACCATCCCAGTTCCCAATTGTTAGTAATCTGCTTAGGCCTGATAAGCTTTACATTGCAGTTGCTTTCCAGATCAGTGTCAGTCTATCAATAACTTGGGATTTAATGGACTCTCTTGCTCTAGAAATGCAGGCCACTTCCTTAAACATTCAACATTTAACTTAATTACTAAAAATCATTAATGCATATATATCAACATCCTATTCATTTCAGAACTTGCCAGATGGATGACAGACAATAAAAGACTCCACAGTTCATGTTACTGAGTCTATGCCTCAGAGGTTGCAATCTGGCATGAGGCATAACATTTGTGGACACCTTCACTGTGTGTCATTATCTAAACCAGGGGTGTCAAACTCATTTTAACTGAGGGCCATATCAGCATTATGGTTGCCCTCAAAGGGCCAATTGTAACTGTATGGTTGCCCTCAAAGGGCCAGTTGCAACATAATTAACCACAATCATCTACGCTACGCTAATGCTTAAATAGCGTCTCCGTGACGTAATAATCGTTATGTTGCAGTGAAAGGAGCCTTAAAACTGAATAACTTTTTTGAGAGAGAGACGTTGGGTCAGGAAGATGACTAAAATAGCAAAGTTATAACATGGTAAAGAATGTCGTTCACCTTTGTAAACAGTTATAAACCACTACTATTCCAAAAAAACAAACAGGTTGAGGCTTAATATTTAAGCTTTGCGGGCCACGTAAGAAAACGTGGCAGGCCACCAGTTTGACACATGTGATCTGAACAGTGCCTTTCAGTCAGGCCTTATAACAGTGAATACTGAGACTGCAAAAAGTAGAAAATATAATGACTTTTTCAAACTTTCGATACTGGATGTTTTCCTAGGGAAAATGGGCTAGATACCAAGTAGTTTTTCAGAGTTTATCATATTTATGCCACTTTCATAAAACATCTTGTAATTAAGTAAAACAAGGGCTTCGCTTGTTAAATCTCTTATTTCTCTTTTATATTTCTTTCATGTGAATATACAAACTTTCAAGAGAAGATTATAGCTGGTATCCAATAGAAACCAGATCCATGTTTGTACAAAGCCCTGTAAACGTTGCACAAACACACATGACATTATATATATGGAGGTCAGTACCGAAACGCAGTGTCNATTTTGTCATCAGAAGCAAAAGCACTGCTGGAGCTGTTTTGCCATTATGTGAATGCGATTGGTTGAATTGGTCANGTGACAAAGGATTAACATATGGTCTTTGTCATGTGACCTAAAATTCTAAACCCTAAACCTAAGNCTAAACCCTAACTTAAACTTTATCTAAACCTAAATGCAAAAGTTAAGCNCAAAAATTCTTAGCTGGCAATGGCTACACAAGGTCAAATTATAAGTAGCTGACAACCGCTATACAAGAGATCAAGTGCTAAGTAGCTGGCAATGGCTACACAGGGTGAACTACTAAGTAGCTGGCAATATCAAAAGCAAAAACTCAAGCATACTGCATACTGTACAGTAGAGATCAGCTGCTGGCAGATACTACACAAACAAAAGTGCTCAAAGTGAAACTGAAATCTACTTCTTCTCCGACTATTGCTACGCAAGCCGAGTTGAGCAGTTATGATGCTAATGATTTGAGGTCACGTGACTAAAGGCATGGTTGTCGTTACTTGCAGTTAAGGCTCAGGATTTCATAGTTTCGATGCATTTAAAGTTGGTTAATATAGAAATGAAAACTCTATGTTCAGAAAGCAATGAAACTAAAATGAAAAAAATGCAATGAATAATTGGGAGTTTTATTAGTATAGTTCAATCGACCAATGAATGTATACTGAATAGGCTAACCTACACAACCCTAAACCTGTACCCTATTATATGAAGCATTAACACTAAATCAAAAACCTTAGCATTAATGCAAACATTACCGTTACGGCTACCACTCTACCAATGTACGTTAACCCTAATATTATATAAAGGAAATATAAACCTAACCATGTGCAACCATATGCTGAATCACAATGGTGCTGACTAGACATTCGACCTTGTGTAGCTGTTACCAGATAACTAGACACTTCTTTTTTAAAAAGTACATAAAAAGTGCTTCCATGAAAGGTGCCATCTCTGCTAGCAAAGCCAAAGCAAATGGTGAGAGCTGAACTGACGATCACTTGCACAGCAAGCACAGACACTAACCACTCAACTATGTCAACCATGCTTCTGGTGTCACAAGCTTAACGCTATACATATGGACAAAGCTAGATACAGTTTGAACGGCAAACTACTTAGTCTAGCAATAGGAAAACTTTTGTTGTTGATGGCAAAATAGACACTGCCATAGCTACAATGTTATACTCCAACATATTTCAATCAGTAGAAAATATGACCGGCAGTATCTAAGGTAAGTCCACTGCTTTTTTTTGAACCACCTTGCAAAAAATATTGATGTAACTGGTGCCTCAGACAAGCAAGTGGTTGCACCAGCACTTACTAGTAAAAAATGGTATCAGATTTTAGCTTGTGTGCAAGCCTGATTCAATATAGTTGTGCCTACCCCATGGATTGGATCATACAAACCTAGCCTGCTCACCAGTATTACTGTCTATTACTTGCCACATTTTCATTTTGCCTAAGCTGAAATTCTGTAGATATTGTTTTTTAAATGCTTATTTTTAGTTTTTGCTGAGGAAGTGGCTACAGAATCATCCATGGATCTTATTTCAAAACTAATTCAATGGCACCACCTTGCATGATGCGGTTTGAATAAAGCAGTCAGTTTGTCACTAAAGCGTTGTCATTCTGGTAGCGTAGCGAATGCGTTTCAGGTCTGCTGTGCNAATGGTTTTCGGTTCACCTCTCACCTTGACGACTTACATTTTCGTAGTAGTGACTGTTTNCATGTTTCAATTCATGGGATCAGTTTTTCTTTACTTTTTTCAAAACTTTCCACACTTTTGGTTTAGAGGTTAGGTTTAGGGTTAGAGTTGCGACTACGGTCAAGGTTAAGTTTTAGGTTTACCTTTTACGTTTACTATGTTTCTACCAAGCCTATTGCGTTCTCGTTATGCGTTACTGCCGCGTTACAGGAGGCGGTTGAAAAAGGTTTCAAATTTAAAGATCCACAGGCGGTTCTGTAGCAACTGCCTTTTGTTAACCTTCCTTATAGTTTTGTTTCGCTTGACCAACTTAATTTCTACAAATTGAACTTTGTTTTGTACTAGAAGCAACGTTTATATAGGACAAGTTAACATGGCTGACTACTTGTGATAAAGCTGCTGTTTGCGTTTGGTTTTGTTTCCAGCAAATAATTTTAAGCCACAAACAGTCAGTATATTACAAATATATTTCTAAACAACTTGGCCAATTAAAACACTATTTGTTGAATTGAATCCATCCCATGTTAAATCAACAAATAAGTTTATTTTTTATTGGCGATGAGGAAGGTATTGCATTTGCATTTTCATACTGTAGTAAACAGTNTGGCAGGACACCAAAAAAAAACAGTACGGTTATCAAGTCAAGTGTCCCTAAACAAGCTACTGTAACATCAAAGACACATTTCAGTTACTGAAAAAGATANGCGANAAAGATAACTAGCAACGCAATTGAAGGGGGATGTTCGCAGAAGGATCCACACAGTTGCGTGGGGAGGTGTTGGGTCGCAACTGGTTTCTCTTGTTAGGGTGCACCAGTTCCGCAATGAACTGAGCTGGATGAAGAAAGTGTAAACCCAGCCATAACAAGCCACAACCACAAGTAACTAGAATTTTGCACACTTACAAAAAGATACATAAACAAAACAGTCAATATAGGTAATATTACCTGAAGGAGCACGAAAAACAACAGTATGTAAACAAATAACTTCCACTTGCGGAGGAGTCTTTTTGCACCATGGACAAACGTTGCTCTGCAAAGTCCCATTATTGTTTATCTTGAAAAGTTCTGCCAGTTCACTTCCATTTGGTAACAGTTTGACTTTGAGTTTTGTGCTAAGTATAAGATATAGCCTACTTAACCAGTTCCCAACAGTAGTGCATTTTTACCATAGGCACTGTAATTTTCAATAACAATGAGCAAAAAATTTGAACCTATACAGTACAAACAAAGTTAAAGCTTGATTGCATAGGATTATAACTTTAATCACCAAGCAAGCAGCAAGCTCAAGCAATCAGAGGTGTTCGGACTCGAGTGTTTTTTAGTCCGACTCCAGTCCTGATTCAAGAGGTAGGAATCCTGATCCTGATCCGAATCCTGTTTGCAACACAAATATGAAATCCAAATCCTGAAAATCCTGTTAATAATAATCTTTGACTAATCAATGTGCAATGTGCAACTATGAAATATTTTTGTTTCTAAAAGGTAGTGGCTACAGGTTCGTCAGTGGACCTTCGCATTTGAAAAGTTATTTATCTGTCACTTGTAATGTGACAGTAACACACGATGAGTAGTATGTAGTAGAGTGCACTAGGTTTGGTATAAATGTACTAAACCCTGAAACTAACACCCAAACCTAAACAAAAACTGTAAATCTGAACAGAAAGGTTTGTAAACATTTGAAGAAAGTAAAAAAGTGGTACCTTGACTGACAAGTGCAACCATTAGACGGCTACCAAAATGAAAGGCGCCAAGGTGAGAGTCGAACTTACAACCATCTACACAGCCGACGTAGATGCATTCGCTACACTACCACAACGGTGCTGTCAAAGACCATTGTCATTGTGGCACAATCGAGGACATCAAACCACTCCGTTTCCAAAAGAAAGTGTTACACGATTGAAAGCAACGGGAAAAATCTTTCCGAAAAACATTCAAAAACAAATAAAGGAGGATTTTCATTGCCTTGAAGTCCACATCAAGATTATGACGATCAAAAAAGGGTCCCGACACTCATTAAGCCAGCCCAACAAGTCAAACCTACCGTTTTTTCCCAAGTAAAGGTCTCATGCGAAAAACGAAATTTTTAACGGTTTTTCAAAGAACAATCAAACCACTTTCCCGCACTGGGGGCAAAAAAATTTATAATCAATCTTGATTGCCTTGAAGTTCCACATTCGCAATATAATGATGAAAACATCGCCCGACACTCATTTAGCCAGCCCAACAAATCAAACTTACTGCTTTTTCCCAAGTAAAGGTCTCATGCAAAAAACGAATTTTTAGCGGTTTTTCAAATAAAAATTAAACCACTTTCCCACACCGGGGGAAAAAAATTTATAGTCAATCTTGATTGCCTTGGTTCATAATATAATGACGAAAACAGCGTCCCGACACTCATTAAGCCAGCCCAACAAGTCAAACTTACTGCTTTTTCCCGAGTGAAGGTCTTATGCGAAAAGCGTGATTTTTAGCGGGTTTTCAAAAAAAATTAAACCACCTTCCCACACTGAGGGCAAAAAATTTACAGTCAATTTTGATTGCCTTGAAGTCCACATTCATAATATAATGACGAAAACAGCGCCTCGACACTCATTATCCCAAGTCCCGCGAAAACCACGTTTCATGCAGAGCTTTGCAATCCTATAACTCGCCAGCCGATTGAGCAAGAGAGCTGTTCAAACCCTCTACGCATTCAGCAAGTCTTGCAATCGAAATCGAAAAAAAAATTTTTTGTTTTTGATGGAGGGTTTTTGGGGGGAAACGCCACAAGTGGGGGTGTTTTTGGCTACCTTCACCTGGCTCTGGGCCCCAACCCATTGGGCCATTATCATGGCCCAAGAATTTTTCGGAAACTAGGCCCAAATCCACGTCATTTGAGCCCTTGAATGACTTTCTAGCATATCTGTAGCCGAATTTATGGACAAAACACCAAAAATTGGTAAAAATTTCAGCACCCCCAAACCCCAGTCTGGGCTGGAAAACATCCCTTTTATAAATGGCCATCACTCGCCAGCGGAACGAGCTAGAGAGCTGTTCAAATCCGGTCTGAATGGGGAAAGACTTGTAGTTTAGGCTGAAAAAAAACTTATCGCCGTGCGATTTCGGCATTTTTGGCTATGTTTACAAAACCACAGGTTGTTTTGACATGTTTTGACAGGTTTCTATAAATAACCCGTGACGTGAAAGGTCCGTGGGAGTGCGTGAATCGAGCAGAATCAGCGGCGCGAAACCGCGCGAGATTTAAATGCATTCCAGGCTATAATACAAGGTTTAAGAGAGTTTGATGGACTTTTTAGCATTTAGTTATGGGAAAAATGGTAGAAAAATTCATATGGGAAATCCCCGGAACGTCCTTGGGGAATTCCTGACATATCTGGAATATTTTTGGCATAACTTTTGAACCAGAAACGCTAGAAACTTGATCAAGGGCTCTAAAAACGTGTATTTTAGCCTAGAATCCAAAAATACTGCGAGCCACAACATTGGCGCGTGGGATCGGTTGATGACGTCATATAATTAACCAAAAAACAGACCCCCATCATGAGCCCATTGACCCAAAACTCCCCATCTAAATTAAAAATTTTTTTTTTATTCTAAACTACACGAAGCCACTAGTCAGTACAGGGTTTGAACAGGTCTCTAGCTCTATTTGCTGCCAAGTTATGGTCGGCGAAAGTTTGGCCAAAGGTGGCCTACTTTTCCAAAACATGTTCTCTTTGTGACGTCACCTCCAGAAACCCCCCCCACCGAAACATAAAATTGTTTTTTTCAATTTTGACTGCAAGACTTGCTGAATCCGTAGAGAGTTTGAACAGCTCTCTAGCTCAATCGCCTGGCGAGTTATAGGATTGCAAAGTTCTACAAGAAAAGTGGCGCACGCTGGACTTAAAGGGTTAAGCCAGCCCAACAAGTCAAACTTACTGCTTTTTCCCAAGTAAAGGTCTTATGCGAAAAACGTAATTTTTAGCGGTTTTTCCTAAAAAAATTAAACCAGTTTCCCACACTGGGGGCAAAAAAATTTATAGTCAATCTTGATTGCCTTGAAGTCCACATTCATAATATAATGGCGAAATCAGCGCCCCGACACTTATTTAGCCAGCCCAACAAGTCAAACTTACTGTTTTTTCCCAAGTGAAGGTTTTATGCGAAAAACGTAATTGAGCGCATGACTTTAGTGCAGGTGCTACAAGGGAAAACATTGCCAAAAACTTTGCAGTCATATTGACTGAGCCATGCGCAAGCTTACGTGATCATGTTTTCATGCCAGTATTGTGGAAACGCCGCTTTCTGCTGCTGTGGTATTGCAAAAAGAACAATGAAGTCATTCTGTACGACTCCACTAGCCCGGTTGGCACATACTTAGTTTTTTCTGTCTAAAAGTTCCTTTTAAGCTTGCTGTCAAACTTCTGCTCATCTCCACCAGTGCTGAAAGTAGATCACATGGTTGAGCAATAGGATTCATCCAGTTGTGGTGCTTGTGTCTGCTACACTGCTGATGCTATTGCCTTAAACATTCTAGAGGTTCATCATACTGATTTTCATGCAGATGATTATCGGATGTGGATACTTTTTGCACTTGTCCAGCATTCCAAAAGATATCATATGCTCATCAAAACGTTTTTGCAAAATGAGCATTATGCAGAGATTGGTCTTACAAACTTTGGAAACAATTGCTGGTTCAATTCTGCCCTGCAGGCTGTTCAGCGCCTTCTGCCTCGATCAGGCCGTCGTGAAATGATAAAAGATATGCCGAAGACACCGTAGAAGGCATTATAAACCGTTTGGTTAGCAACACTGAAGTTAAAGATGGTTCATTGTTGGCAGCTGTCAAAAGTGTTTGTGAAAAATTTCAGTGGAACATAAACGAACAACAAGATGCAACTGAGTTTTACATGAGGTACAGCTTGGATGCATTTCTCAGTGAAAACAGTCTTTCAACAGGTTTTACGGTAGAGGTCTCTGGTGAGTGTCACAAATGTTCCAGAGTTGTTACTTCTGAAAGTTCCATGTACACAGTCCTTACGATTCCAATTTGTTCCGACATTTCCGGAGATAATTTAAGNTCCCACTTCCTGCATGAGGTGAAANAGATTGCAAAGCTTAAACAANGCCCATGCTCATGTGAAGACTTCTTTCAATGCAAGTCATCATTGGTTGCTACTCCTGAAGTGCTGTGCCTCATTTTATGGCGCACAGCAGAAG
>JGI24158J21664_10005374_pt1 | contig 16746 bp, 13 predicted proteins | sample Ectturendosymbi3_FD_21664 | JGI IMG/M metagenome (IMG submission 21664)
TGTACGAGGCACCGCATGAGCAAGTAAGCTTGTACACAACGTTAAACCGGTTTAGTAAGGCTTGCCGGTCTTTAACAGAGAACCAGCTTTGAAGCTTAAGCTTCAAAGCTACCATTGGGTTAGCTTCAAAGCTACCACATTACCATTGGGTGGGACACAGCAACCGGGTGCGCCAAAAACAGCTGCGAAAAGCGTTACTCCAATTGTTTTTACTTGCGGTCATTGATTATGATTACAAAAGGTCAGATACAAGCTTGTGTTCAACTAAAAGCTGAAATAGGATAGGTTCCTTGAGACAGTTTCGTTGATTTGCACTAAACTATTTCTTTAGTTTATACTTCAAATATTTTATTGACTTGAAAACTTTGGAATTGGGGGTGGCATTGCCCCGTTGTGTCCCATAGCTACGCGCCTGGTGGCAACCGTATTCTGAATGCAGGCGACAGAACAGCGCAGGAATTTTTGATTGAGCGAAGTTCATGTGCACACCAATTCGGAAATTCAAATTAACCAACACAATTTGGAACAACAATTCAGTTTACATAGGTAATCTGTCTACTGTGTCTACAGATAATCCAGTGATAACGTTCATTTTCCTCATTTATGCCCTGGTTTTATGCTGGGGAAACGTTTCCGACAGTAATGTAACCATGAAATTTGCCCAACTACATTACTTTTCATCACAAAATGTTGGGGAGGACAAAAGATATTATGTCCCCCCCTGTCCAAAAGTTGGGAGGGACATGTCCCCCCATAAACTCGGTCCCTGGCTCAGTGGTAGAGTGTCCGCCTCTCAATTGGAAGGTTGGATGTTCGATCCACGGCCACTGAGTGAATCGCCGTGACGTTCCTTGGCAAGAGCGTTTACCTCAACCTCCTCGGCAAGAAGCAAATTTCAGGCTTAGACCTGCCGCCAATTACCGTCACCAAGATCATATTAAAATAGCCGCCCTGTTTGGCGTGTGGCTCCAGTCCGTGCGCCGCGTGCAGTTTGCAATACTTGGTGACAAATGCTTTGTTAGATAGTCCAGCTGTCTTGTGGCGAATTCTCAAAACCTTAGTTTTTACGGTTGAATATGCGCTTGGTTAGTAAGTTGCCGCGTGGTTGGTTATTGCGGATCTATTTTCATGGTGATCACACCCACGGTACTTTCCCAGGGTCGAAGTCGAACACTCGGACAGATCGGGGTCATTCGGCGCCGTTTCGTGGATCGACAAAGTGATCGTGAACGTGGCCAGGCACAGGGTTGTATTGGACGCTGAATACGGGGTCTCCATCAACGGCACAATCATCCCCCAACTTCCTTTCTTGGTCAAGCCCCATCTGTTTATTGACAAGTCGGGGAATCACCTGTTGATCACCACCCATGTGGGTGAGTCAGTGGAACTTGATAGAGGAAATATATCTTGCACGCCCTGCGGGTGTAACGTAATTATTGTTAAAAATGCCGAAGTGACAAACATTCACAACCAAACATAAAAAACGATGGATACTGCTGAGTCATGTTCTGCGTCATGATGAAGGCTGGTTGTTGAATGGACAAAACGTCGATGTATCTTGTTTTATTTTTGTTTCGTGAATGCTTGGCAGTTGGGCCTTTTTGCAATTAATGCAGAGCTAATGTTTCTTTACGTTAGAACAGACCAAAGTATATTTTCGGAGACGAAGCTTCGCCATAGGTTTCTACTCTCCTGTTTCATGATTGTTTCTTGCAGTAATCGTGTTGTTGACTGTCAGGTTGTACTTTGTTATTTGAACAAAAACAACTCAGTGAATTTCACACAGAAGGGTTTTGTTCGTGGGCGCAGGAAGGGGGCCTTTCACCCTGGCAAATGGCAATGTTCCCTCTAAGCTGCGCGGCTGCTAAGATCCCTCTGCGCAGTTGCAACAATCCTCAACGCAGTCTCCACTACTTGCTAACCACCCGCTGTAATAGATTTAATAACTTCTGCTCAGTAAAATTGTGATTCAGCGCACCCGCTTGTTTTGCCGCGCAGCATTATTAAAAATTGGAGGGAACATTACACCCTGGCTTTGAAAATTTGATATTTTTCTATTGAATCCTAAGTAGAAACATGTCTTTGTTCCGTTTCGAGTTGGTAAAATGAAATTCCACCACGGTTTCTTCCCCTGGATGAACTCTATCCGACGAACTTGGTCATGCTTGAGTGGCGCCACCATTGTTTCCAGAAGCGTTTGATCAAAACCCTTCCCGCGTGTTAACTGATGCAGGACATTGACAGTGGAGCGTTGCTGCGAGGGGCGAAAACTGAACAAACAGCGTTTTTGAGGAGCGTCATTGACGGATAAAGTTACTCTCACAGCACCGGTGTGGACAACTTATATCTTGAGCTTTGTTTTAACTTTGTAGCCATCTGCAAATCAACATCTCAGATTTTTTGCTGTGATCATCAAGAAACAAGTGGTCACGTGATCCGAACGATTGCGAATCTGTTTATTTTCACATTTCTTGTTGTCATTTTCAAGCCTCCCTTTCTTTCAGGCGTCTACGTTTCATGGAACGCCCTGCAGCGCCACCTCGAGGTGAACGTGCCCAGTTCATACAAGCGACGGACATGTGGATTGTGCGGGAACTTCAACGACCATCCACAGGATGACCTGAGAATGAGGAATGGACGCATCACGAATAGCGACACCAACTTTGGGAATGACTGGAAGGTTAGCTGGAGTCTTTCTTTGTCTATTTTCCATTCAAGGCCTGACATACGAGCTAGTACTGTGTCTCCCAACCTTTTTAGGCTTGCCGCGCCTTACTGGAGAGATAAATAGCATTTGCGACACCCAGTGGCGAGACCATAAAAATTTGCTTTAAAGCTTGATGACATTTTGAAAATTTATTTTTCAATGATGAATTGAAAAACGTATTACTTCGGTGCACCCCGAGTATTGTAAATGGCACCCTGGTTGGGAAACACTGAATTGGTCGCCGCATAAAAAAAAAACGATTTTGTGAAATTCAAGATTTCTACCTGGTAAAATGTCATCTAAGATTTTTTCAACTGTCTTGAAAAAGTTTTCAAATTGCTGCCTAGCGACGTAAGTATTGCGGGCACTTACATGCACTGTCTGACCGAAGTTATGGTGATTCTGATGTATGACACAATCTGACCAGAAAGCATTTTTATGTCTTGTAAGGATTGATTGTAACTTTACAACAGTTAGAACTTTGGTGATTTCGCGTTTTTTATACTTAGCATTAGCCGTCGACGCCGCCAAAGGTGTTCGCTCATCCATGACACGATGTGGGCGTTCACTGTGTTTTCGCTTCAGGTGAATTACCGTTCGAGGTCGTCATGCCCCGCTGCGCAAGACAGCAACCCGTGCGACCGAGTGACGTACAGCGCTCGCAAACGCGCCAACACGGTGTGCAAAGTCGTCAGGTCTGACGTGTTTGCTGCATGTCATCAGGTGAGACTGCTCGTGACGTCTCTTGCGGAACAAGAAAGTCGCATTTCAACAAACAGGGTCTATACCCCCCAATATTTGCACAACGGTGTCTCGAAATAATTTAAATTTTATCTCAAACCAGTAACCATGGGCATCGAAAGAGGCTTTCCCCCAGGAATTAGAAATTTCCTGTTAATTTTTAGTGGAAAAAAATTCATCTCTTAGTTTTGAGTTGGCAAAATGAAATTTCACTACTGTTGCCCCCCCCTGAAAAAATCCTTCTGAGGCCCATATTTCTAACTTTTCGTTACACCGTGGGTCGGCGTTACAACCCAACAAAAATGTGAATAGTCGATGGCCATGTCTCTACTATAACCAGATGTACCCCCCCCCAGAAGGTCACTGACCTCATCTACCAGAAAGAAATTTCTGTGCGAAATGTGTGGTCTACGTCAGTATTTACGCAACAACATCAGAACGCTTGTTAAACCGGGACTTGCGTGCTACGTCACTTAGTGACGTAAACCTGCTCTCCATGGCAACACTCCAACAGCAACGTTGTCGTGGGAACGACGCGTCGCTTCAGTGGCAGACAGCAAACTCCTCTCTGGCGAATCCCTGTGAAGGTTAAATGTGATACTGCTGTGCATAAAAATATATACTCGCGACCCCTCAAAATGATTCACGACCCCTGTAGGGGTCGAGACCCCAGGTTGAAAACCACTGCGCTCGATGAACCTGCCGAGTGACAGGTGGGTCAAGCAGCCCCCGATTTTGATAAATTCTTTTCGGTAAATGAAATTACACACACCCCTGTTGGCCCCCCCTGGAAAAATCCTCCTGACGCCCATGACTCATAAATAAGGTCCACACCATCAAGCTTGGGGGTGGGGGGGCCACAAGACACACACGCTTTTCAGCGATTTTCAATTTTGTATTCAAACGCTTGTAAAGCGCACGCGTCGTCAGTGCAGCGGCTTGAAAGCGAACAGAATAACACGGAGGAGGCGGCAGAAGCACGATTTACGTCAACAAGAACAACATCGGCACCAGTCATCACCAATTTTAACGGCTTAACACTTTCGTCGTCGTCGTGCCACGCTTATTTATAAAAAACGAAGAAGGAAAAAACTCTCGTTTTCTTTCAGGTAATCAGTCCCGAGATGTACTTCGCCTCGTGCGTGCACGACGCGTGTGCGTGCGGCGAAAACGACCCGTCCTGTCTGTGCGACACCCTGGAGGCGTACGCGGCGCAGTGCAGACGCTCGGGCGTGATCGTGCGTTGGCGCACGGCGCAGCTCTGCGGTAAGTACCACCTGCGCGTGACCGTTGCCGTTGTTACGGTTGTCAGCAATGTCACGTAAAAAAAAATCTCGCGCGTGCATGTTCTCTCTTGCAGCGATCACGTGTTCGCGCGAGCGCGGCTACGTCTTCGACGAATGCGGCTCGCCGTGTAAGCGCACCTGCGCCAACCGGAACCTCCCCCCCGGCTTCGTGGAGCGCCAGTGCTTCATGCCGTGTGTGTCCGGGTGCCAGTGTCCGGCCGGGATGGTCGAGCATCGCGGGAGGTGCATCTACGCGCGCGACTGTCCGAGCAACATCGTCAGCATGACGTCGCTTCCGGTGGCGTGACGCGACTTCCGGTGTGGTCCTGTGTACCATAGCTCTCTTATTCGTCTTCTTTTTCTAACCGCGTCGCGGCGACAGAGAACGCGCGCGCGCGATCCGACAACGTCGCGCGCGCTTTGATTCTTGCGTCATCAATCATCGTCATTGTTTAAAAACAAACGGAATTCGTCACAATGGAACAATGGGATGAGCACGATTGGTCGGCAAGGTTACATGCATTATGGCGGCGACAGACGCGATCAGTAAATATTGAGGCTCATGCTGCGATTGCACTTTTTGCCGACCAACCTCGTCGGCTTGCCCCCTTTGCCCCCCCACCTGCTGCGACTGGCGCTGCCGCCCCGTCGCACGCAGCACGCCTCGACGGGCTTGGGGGAGTGGGGGCAGTGTTCGTCGCGGCATTTTCGTGCGTTCTCCAGTTCCCTGAAAGAAGGAAAAAAGAAAAACCCGGGGTCAAAGATTGAGCGTGAAATGGCGACGAAAGGTCAAGACACGACGAACAAACTCTTTTTTTCTACTTTAAAACGTCCATTCGCCCGGAAACATCGCGACATTGCATCGCCACGCCTTAGTGCGGGCGCCGATAGACCCGATAGACAATCACGCAAACTGTGTGCACTTTACTGATGTTATCTTTGTTGTTATTATTATTAGTCGCTAACAAAATGTCCTTCGTGTACTTGTTACGTTTTTACCCCCCAAGCATCGACGCGTTTGCAACGATGGTTTTCGAAGCGCCGCCAAAACCTGCCTATTGTCAGTGCGCCGTTTTCGCCGGCGAGCGCGTCCACATCGGACGAGCGGGGTTCCTTTTAATAAAAGTTTATACGTCACTTTAAAAAGAAACCACAACAACCGTGCCGTCTTCTACCTGGTCAGCAATTCGATTTGGAATTTCTGTTCGTTAAGTTCCCTCTGAAGCTGCTGCTTGCTTTTCCGCTGATGGCTCGTCAAGAGGGGGTGCTGGAGGAGGGCGGTAGCGCTCGGGCGTCGTTCTGGGGTCGGGTCGACCATGCTCTGTTTGGAAACAGGTGGGAATGAACAAACCACGTCTTACGTCGTTTCGGCAACTTCCTGGCAGAGGTGGATCCGGATCCGGAGTCGACTCCGGAAGGATTGTGAATTTTTCTTTCGGATCCGGAGTCAAAATTTTGGAAAAACCGGATCCGGAGTCACTTTTCCATTTCAGCAGCAGCAGGAGTCTGTGCGGTCATTTCTTTGGTAAAAACATGGGTAAATTACGGTTGGATCGATGATTGTAGCCGGAGTCTGAACTGGAGTCGGATTCTCAAATTTGACGAATTGCCGGACCCGGATTCAAAAATTTTGGAACAGAAGTCGGACTCTGAAAAAGTGACTCCGGCCACCTCTGCTTCCTAGGCCAGGGGGTGGGCAAATAATTTGGCTTAGGGGCCACTTTTGGAAGGCCGTTCTTCTAATGGAAATAAAAGCAAGTCTCTGACAAGTTAGCAAGAATTTTTTCTAAATGCACTTGCGGGCCACATGCGGCCCGCGGACCGCTAATTGTCCACCCCTGTCCTGGGCAGATGGGGGCAAATCCCCAAATGTGAGAACCGGTTTGTTCACGCGAAATTAGGGCTGTGGAGCCGGAGCTTGAAAGTTGGGTTCCCGTTCAACAGACAGTTTGTGGTCAAGCGAGTTGTGCAAATAAAACAAAATTAATGTTTTTTCGTTCTTAATGGACCGAATTGTTCTGGAGCCGGAACCAAAAAAATTAAATCCCTGGAGCCGGAGGTTGGAGTTCGAGTTCTACAGTCCTGTATGAAGCAAGATATCTCAGCAGCAGATCGTACACCATTGCTCTACTCATCTGGTGAAATGAGCGTCGGAAGGATTTTTCCAGGGGAAGGGAGGCAAAAGTGGTGAAGAAATTCCTTTTTCCCACTCGAAACTGCTGAAACAACCTTTTTTTGCTGAAATTTTTAAAATCGCGGTTTTGGCCTCTCCCGTTCCCGGCGCCCATGCCTGTTAACCTTCTGTGCAACTTTTTGTTTAGGCGAGCGCTACGTCAGTCCAGCCGTTACGTCATTGCCCTTCAACTCATCGTCTTGAGACAAACCAATCAGAGTAGTCAAGCGCAGACGTTTATTACGACACAATGCAGTGTGAGCAGCAATTTACACGTCACAGAGTGGCGTTTTTTTCGGAACCGAACGCAGCGACAGGTTCATGCTTTTCATCACAATTTGACGAACTTTTTGGTACACGAAAAGCAGAAGTGCTGAAAAGCCTTATGATAAATAAGAGTTTCTGTTAAGACTCCCGGACTCCGAACTGCAGCTAAAAGGTCCTGACGAAGTCAAACGCGGAAAACCGATTAGGATTCCAACATAAATCAACATCGTGCTGAAAAAATCCGCTTGGTAATGTTTTGCGCCGCGGAAAATACACGAAAACTCGCAAGCAACACGTTAATCGACTGAAACAACACACCGGAAAAGGTACCTTCAACAGCTTGTGGAAACCAGGGGAGCAGTTCGGTGGGGGTTCCAAGCGGCCCTCGCGAATCGCGTGCCATTCGGGCCCGTTTTTCGGGAGGCTGGCCCCGCTGGCCAACTCGTACACGGTCAGGCCGAGCGCGAACACGTCGGCCTTTGTGAGGTGGGCGAAGTCCTCCTGCAGGATCTCGTTGGCAAGGTAACGGCAATCGCCCTCCTCGACCTGGGGCTCTTCGACGCAGGTCACGTGACCGAGGTCGCCTGGTGAAGAAAACGGCAGCAATGGTTGGTGACGTCGCAAACACGAGAACTAGTGAACCGTGTGACTAGTTTTGTGTTGTGTTGTGGTCAGTGCTGTGTAGCCCGAGCAATTTTAGATGGCTGGAGCCAGGACGCCCTGGCTGTAGCTGCCTTCATCTTCACGTATTTGTAGCGATTATGACCTTTTTAAGAAATCTTAACAACAGGACTATGCGGTGCGTGGCTAACTTTGCTCATCGTGTGCCTGGAAATCAGGGAGTCTTGAAACAACTTAAGGGAAGCGTGGTAGAGAAAAACGTTGAGAACCACTGGATTAGAAGACAGCACGGAGCAAAAGACCACGTCGGGTCAAAAACTTAAATTTGCTTCCAGTTCAAGATTTCGTGTGTTCAGCGTCATACATGAACAGAGACAGTGGTCGATGCTGAATAAATGGGTTGATTGTCACTGGTACAGGACTTTTAACACGGTCGTGCTAACAAATGCGCTGTGACGTCAGGAACGCAAGTGAACCAGAACGAGCACGTTGGAGCGGCGAGTTTACATGGAGCTTTAGAATTACTGTGGGAAGTACTGCAGCTTGCACAGCGGTTTAATGTCGTTTTTACTGCAATCTGGATTGCAAGACTCAGATAAAAGGAACACGTTGTTGCTATTTCATAACTTCGCGTTTGGTGAATCCGCGGAAATCGTTTTTAAGTGCCCCTGATAGGTTGTGGCCACCACTGAATTGTCATGTGACACTGCCTAGCGTAGCATTGATTATCACCTGAGCTTTTCCAAACAAATCGTAGTTTTATTTTTCTTTTACTACCTGGTGCAAAACTGCAGTGAGTTCCAAAACCCCAGTGACAACTATATCGAATCCTATCTGCGGTTTCCAGTTGACCAAGACCAAGGTTCTCAAACTGTCCGAAGACCACATGAGAACTTATAAAAGTAGTCCAAGGACCGCATTATGACACTGACGCAACAATGGCGGAATCTAAACCTCACTCGAAACAGCTTTTACATCTTGTTTCCTGTGAAAGGTGACATGACTTACAGGCAAATCGTTTCTAGTCGTCTGCATGTTCATTTTAAATGAACTTAAACACCGGTGAATGAACTAAAATAACGTACATGTTAATTATTTGAAAATTCCCAAAAAGCATCGCGGGTCGCACAAAACGCCCTCGCGGGCCACATGCGGCCCGTGGGTCGCGTGTTTGAGAACCCTGACTAAGACAACAAAACGGCCGGGCGTACGGGAGGCGTGGTTTCAAAGGTGGGAGGAACCTTTTGACCCGAGATCTATTGAGTTTATCTTTGCACTGAGCCCGAAACATACAGCATGGTTTGTTAAATCAAAACATACACAGAAAAAGAGTCCACTTCTAATATTAAAAAAAACGTAACTGCTGGAAGAATCTTTTTTTTAAGGTTGGATCGTAGCAAACTATTAATTCTATGAGATTTGAAGAACAACAAATGTTCTAAAAAGCAACCTCTCCGTATTCCAAAGCACGTAATGACTTAACCCTGTTTTTTTGCGGTCATGGACCGAAATGTTTTTGAAATGATCGAAAAAAATGAAGTCATTTCAGTCAGAATGTCTGCAAATACAGGCTAATGAATACTGCTACGGTGAGCCTTGAATACAACTGTGAGACAAATGACCGAAATGTCTCAGTAAACAACTTGTCACAGCAAAAAACGACTGGAATGTTTCAGCGCAAAAAAAACAGACTTAACCTACCAAATAAACCGTGGGATAAATAAAAACAAATAAACCTCAACAACAGCACACACCGATTTTGTAAACGATCTCATCGACCCTGTCCAAATCGGTGCCTTCGTTGTCGCAGTTGACCGGTCGCCGCTCTTCGCATATGAAGATGTTTCCTGCAAGAGCACAGTCAGCGTCTACAACGAGAACAGTTGCAAACTAAAAAACGAACGTTTATCGTTAGGCTCCTTACCTGGCTTGATGTCCAGGTGGACTAGGTTTTGTGAGTGAATGTATTTGAGGCCCTTCGCCACTTGCACGAGGACATTTCGGGCCTCTTTTTCGGGCATTGTCACCCCTTGTTTCGCGTGCTCGGCCAGTGCGTCGGCCAGACTCCCCCCTTTAAAGGAACAAACAAATAAACAACGGGTTAGGTCAGGTCAAGTTTTGAGTGTTCTTTTTACGATTTAGCTGACGGCAGGCCGAAGCCTGGAACTTGCTTCTTGCCCGAGAAAATCTTCGTTGCTTTGTTTATTTAAATGCAACACACCAACAGAGCCCGATGCAACACACCAACAGAGCCCGATGCAACACACCAACAGAACCCGATGCAACACACCAACAGAGCCCGAGAGCACGTCGTGGATGAGACATGCGCAGGCAGCTTCTTGTGAAAGCTTCCGCATGTTTTCTATTGCAGGGTCCGGTTTCCTTGCATTGGCTCGTCCACAAAAATAGCAACAAACTTCCTGCGCGGCGGCGGGGCGAACAATTGGCGATCAACACCTGGTAATTATCGCGCGCGATTCCACCGCTACCGAAAACTCTGGTCGGGGCGAAGTGACAAAAGCAGGAAATTGCAGATAGCGATTAAAATTAAACTGCTACGTTTTGTTTTGGCGGAAATCAGCAGCAGGGCATACGCGCAAACAGTGTTGTTTGCCACACCTGGGATAAAGGAAACAAGATAAAGAAATCAGTCGTCACAAAAATCGACATGTCTCAGCAGTAGTCAACCGGCTTATTTGCAAAACGCCCCAACAGTCTTAACAACGGTGCGACTGTTTCACAAGTAAACCCACAGTAAAGTAATACTGTACAGTACATAATATATCAAACAAACCTTCATCGCTGGCTGAATTTACTCGCAAGGTTTCCTATATTTTAGAGAACGACTCGCGGTCGGCTTTCGCGAGTGGCTGTTCATTTCAAAGCTGAGACGAACGTGTAAATATTTTCAAGACAATTTGGATGCTTGGTGACATCACAGTATTTAAAAAGAAAATTATACGGAAAAGAATCAATTGACAAAACTGTTTTTCCTGGAAGAAATCTGCGCAAGTAAAATAATCGTCGGTAATTCAAAACCCTTATCGACGCGTGTCCCCAAATCGTCAATTTCGTCGAAGAAGTTTGCTTGGCATTGAATATACTGCGCTTATATAACAGTTTGCTTCGACTGGTTGTTCGTCGCCAAGAACCATGTCACGAAATTCAGCCGGGATGAAGAAGGTGAAGGAGTAACCAGACTTAGCGGAGCCCATCGCTGCTACTCACCGTTGCAAAATTCATTCTGAATCACCATGTGGTCATCTTCTGCCCAGGCCGAGTAATAACGTACGACGTGGCGATGCTTGCCGAGTACCGCGTGTGCGCAAACCTCCCTGATGGCGTTCGCCCTGCACGAGCGACAACGCAATGCTGGGTGAGAAGGGCGCGGCACATTGTGACGGGGCGGGATTATCAGGCGACGCACAAAACGTATCGGGACGAGAATGAGTCGGTTGCACGAGTTGCGTCAGTCGATCCAGCGTTTGACAGAACAATGACTTTCGCAATAAGCGCTTCTCGCGCTCCGGCGACTATTTACCAGCGCTGTGCGGCCATCTTGCCAGAGGAGCTGCCAAGATCGCGCCGCATTTCTTTCCCGACGCGCATTTGTTGAAGACTGTTTGGAGAACGCGCCTGAATTTCTTGTGTGGCAAATGCTGATACGTACCAATGAAAAGGGTAAATTACAGGGGGATTGAATCCGTACTCGAAGCATTTCACTTCGCAGTTTAGAATGCGTACGAAGATGTAGCAGCAAGCTGGGTTAATTTTTTCGGTCATTTTTCGATCATAGACCAACTTGTTTTTGAAATTACCGACAAAATTAAGGCAATTCAGTCATGATTTCCGAAAATATATATTAGTTAATGCTGTTACGGCAAATTTTAAAACTGCTGTGGGACGAGTTTTAATACATTATGGGACAAATGAACGAAATGTCTAAGCCAAAAAAAACAGGCGGGAGGCCGAGAACATGCTGCAGAAGCTTATTGATGAACAACGCAAAACAACAGAACTAAAATTGCTCGAGTCCACATCCGCCTACTACTCACTCGTCGATTGAACCTGCGAGTGGCTTCTTCGACCTTTTGATTGCATACGTGCATCCGTCCAGACGGTTGACACACTTGTAGACCGAACCGAACTCCCCGTCGCCAATCTTGCACACCTCATGAAATTCCTGCGCGTACCTCGAGATGTTGTTCTCCCGCAAATGTATCCGCTGTGACGCAAAGTTTAGTTCAGCCTCGGCCCGAGGAAGCAGCAACGTGGAAACAGAAAGTCAGCAGCATCCGAAATTGTCCGAAAGTTGGCAGCATCCGAAATAGTCCGACAATTACTGTCGTTTGCTTAACTACGCGATTTCAGTGTTTCTCAAGGTCGCTGCATCCGAAATAATCCGATTTCACCGTCGGACAACTTCTCACGAAAATAGATGCGACGCTACTCCCTGCCTTGAGAAACACTGAAATCGCGTAGTTAAGCAAACGATTCTAGTGATAAGCTTGGAGTACGAATAAGCCACTCGTTGAGGCTCTAATAAACGAAGTATCTCAACTGCACTTTACTGGAGCATGTTTTGCTAATTTGTTAACCAATGTCAAGTTAAATGTGGTGGTAGATTTAAAAAAGTGATGTCTTACCACGATCGAATAAGACAGCACTTGCTACGACTTTGCAAACATCATACAACTTTACTGAATTTCATCGCAGCAAATTATGGCTACTATGACATATATTTGTTTCGGGTGTCGTATGCGAACGTAGACACTGTGAAGGCCACTATTGCCAAACAGAATATTATATTTCATCGCGAAACATTGAGCCAGGAAGAGGCTGTCTGCGCAGTTAAAATCACTGCAAATAGTTGTGTGTAAACAACCACAGCAGGTTCGCTCACGCCTTCAAAAATACACGCACACCGACCTTGGATGGGATTTCCTCTGAGTCTTCCTCCATGCTGTCGCTATTTCTGTATTAAAATGAAGTCATATGACCTTGTCTGTGCTGAACGGAAACTAGCAGATCATTTTACCACTCAGATTATGCACAGCCAGCATTTACTGCTTTTCCGTGTACTTCAAAAAACGTACTCGCTAGACCAGGGGTCTCAAACTCAAAAGTGCTCCGAAGGCCAAATGAGAACTTCTATAAGTAATCCAAGGGCCGCATTATGACACTGAAGCAACAATGGCGGTACCTGAATCTTGTTAGAAACAGTTTTTACATCTATTTCTTAGGTATAAGCAAATCGTTTCTAGCCGTGTCTACGTTAGTTTCGAAGGAACTTGTTCACTCGCTAGCCAAGCACTTTTAAACACCGGTGAATAAACCAAATAACGCAAATGTTAATCATTTGATAATTACCGAAAAGCATTGCAGGCCGCATAAAACGCCGTCGCGGGCCTTATGTGGCCCGCGTGTTTGAAACCCCCGCGGGAGACTCTAGCTCTAGAATCGCGAAGGGACGCAACAAACAACGCTTGAGACTTACTTGGAAGGTCTAGAACGTTTGAAAGCACTGCTTCGGTTGTCGGGCGTGAATGGATTAACATTAACCAATCTAGAAGAATGGGGGGTGGGACGAAATGAGGGTGGCTTAAGAGAATAAGTTTCCATGTCTTCTTCGTCTGATCCATCCATTCTTGAGGTGCAATCTGACAGAAGCTGTGAAGTGGGAGTTGGAGGTTGTTGTTGAAGCGGCTCAATTTGTGCCCGTTTCTTGTAAGAAGCGGGGGTTTCGGGTGAGTGCTGGGTAGGTTTCGAATGATCGCCGGACAGCAAATGCGGCTTAAGTTTTCGCATCAGCGTCTTCGGGGTGCGGGGGGTGTCGAAAAGCGTCAGAGCTCGTAACTTGCGGGTGTGGGGCGGAGTTTCGGGAGGGGTGCGCGCAGGCGAGGTGCACGATACTCCCGACGACGACGAGGGTGAAAACGTAAGCTTGTGCCTCGAGGCCGCTGCGTACTGGTGGTGGACGACTGATTTCACCGGTGAGGAAAAACAGAAGTCGCTGATATTTTCCTCACCGCTGCTGAAAGAACTGTTGGCAGCGCGCAATGCACACGACGCACTTTCATCCTGGTCCAAGCAGCCCGAATCACGTCTACCGATGTAGTTCTGAAAGGGTAGGCTGTCGCAGGAACGCTTGGAAAGATCTTCGTCACACAACGACTGCCGTTGCATAAGTTCTTGTTGGTTGCTACGGTCAGTAAACAGCGGTCTGCTCTGATTGGTTGCCTTTCTGCCTTGAAACAAGCTGCGCTTCACAGGTGAGAAGGCAACGGAATTTCTGTGATTAACCCACTCTTTGTCGTGTCGCGAGGGAGAACCTGCAAGCACATGCAATGTCACTGGGGGTCATCTTTTCGGTCATAGACTGATTTCTTTTAAATGACCAAAAAGGATTAAGTTGATTCGATCATAATGCCCGAAAATAAAGACTAGTGAATACTGTTATGACGAATTTTAGAACAATTATGGGACAAATGACTGTAATTCAGGTGAAAAAAACAGCTCTGTCCCCAGGGTGAAGCGCATTATGTCATTGATCAAATATCTGCAGAAAACCAAAAAGTATCGCAAATTTAGCATTGCAGAAAATAGACTGCAAGCACATACCACCACTTCCATCGTCCAATATGCAGAATTGCCGACGTGTCTTTGGTTTGTACAGCTCTGGGGAAGACTGGGGTTCTAAAGGGTTCACCATATCCATCTTTCAATACATCCTCAGTAAATAAATTCTTGGGTGCAATAAATCTAATCTTTACACAAATGACAACAACTACAAGCCTGAAACGAATACATATTTATTAAAGAATTGCAGACATTGTCAAAAATGATTTTGATCCACCATTGTAAATGATACTGGTTGGGCATATCATTTTCCCCCAACTTATAAGGACCAGTGAAGTCAAATTTAAAAACCAAGAAGAGGGTCAGTTATATCTCAGTCCATTATAAAACAAACAAAAATATGTAGAATTGGCAACGAACAAACAAAAATATGCAGAATTTGGCGACAATTCGATTCCAGACAAAATAAATATTGAAAATGACTGGTGATCACAAGTCACCAGCTTTTAATGCTATCGTACCAAAAGGTAGCACTGTTTTGATCAAAGTTTGTGAGTCAAACTTATTAAACACTACAACTTCACTCTCTAAATCAGGGGTTTTCAACTTTTTCCTGACAATGTACCCCTTCAGCATTTCGACAGATGAGCCATGTACTCCTAAAATTTCTTATGACAAAAAGGCTGAGTAAAATAACAAAAATCCATTGAAAGCTATTACATGTTAGAATATTTGGAAATCAATATTACATAAATATATTTTTCTTTCTATTGCTAACCTTAATTGTACCACTTCAGATAGGCAAATGTAGGGGAACAGTACCTGTACCCCTAGGGGAACAGTACATGTACCCACGGTTGGGAATCCCTGCTTTAAATTATTAATTACTCTGGTTGATTTCTTGATGTACATGCAAAAATACCAACTTTACTGACCAACACATACATCAAACTCCACCTTTCAGTATCATGCACGGTTTGCTGGACTGGCTACCATGTAAAAAAACAAAAACAAGACGTAAATGAATATCAAGCTTATCAGGGAAACTTTCTGAAAAATATTGGGGACTAATTCTCAATTATTATGAGTTTTTTTGTAGTGCACAAGCTGGTGTACTAAAGCTGTAATCATGTGATTTTCCAGCTGTAAAAGTTAGCACAAAAATTCTTGACACCTTACTATAGCACTGTGATGGTCATATCATGGCCTGCTAAAGTTTGCTGAATATGGCCTGCAAAAAAGTAAAAGCAATACCTCTCATGAAGTAAAAACAAGCACATCAAGAGTAAAAAATGGCTTGCTAAAATAGCAACTGGCCATAAAATGACCCACGAGAACCGTAATATTACCCATCATTTCCATGTAGTAACACTTTCTATTTCCAAACTTAGTCTTTGTATTAGAATCACTAGCAACACAGGACAAAGTCCTCACATAATTGTAGACATGAAGAATTCAACAACAATTTATTTTCAAATGGAATTTTTCATCCTACTCCAATGTTTCATGGCTAATTTAATAAATATGGCCAATAATGCGGATAAAGTTAAAAGAAACAATACGTTTTGATTTAGAGTTTATTATGTAAACAACACAATCAAGCAGATTAGTTGCCCAAATTTGGAAGTTTGAGAAGATGCAAATGTTGAAGTTATCATTTACACCAATTATCCCCAATGTAGATAATATTACCACTTAAAAACGATTGCATTGTTTAGCTTGGAGAGCAATTCTGAATTCTTCAAAAAATTCAAAATACTATTTTACACATTTGACAGGTTTTAATATCCATTTTAGACGTAGCACTCTAAATCACATAAATTTTTCTTGCCATTGGTATTACAATTTAGTAAAACTGTAAACTTTAATCTATCATAGCCTGTGATAACAGCCATTCTTTCAGCTGGAATTTTATTTTGTGTGAAGGAAATGCTCACGATGTAACAGTAGGTTGATGAGATCAGGTCATGGTGATCCAATTAGAAAAAACCGCTTTGGTTCACTGTTCAGGAATCATTGCAGGCACTAACATCAGTTGTTTTGATACAAAATTGACTAGAGTTTTTAAATGACAAAAATGCTACTTTTTAGACTGTTTTGATAGAAAATGACTGGACTACACAAGTGAAAACTGATATTAAAAACTCCTTGCCATTGGTGCATTTCTGTTGAGTTGTACAAACAGCATTAGTACAAGTTTTAGTGAGTTGCATGTGTCCCATTTTTTTAATCTTCAAGGTGATTAATTGAAGCAGCAAAACTAGAGAAAAGGATCATGGTGGAATCAAATGTATCATGCGAATTTCAGAAGATTGTCAAGTGAGTATTAATACATTAAATTATTAAATGAGTACTAACCAACCAGTGCTTAA
>JGI24158J21664_10005375_pt1 | contig 16742 bp, 8 predicted proteins | sample Ectturendosymbi3_FD_21664 | JGI IMG/M metagenome (IMG submission 21664)
CCATAACATCTAACAAACGACCATCGTTGTCACATCTAGTCAACACTGGCTTATGCTTTCAACGACTCCCACAAGTAACTTGTACAATTCAACCATCTGAACAGTCAGTCATGATCGAAAAGCGAATAGCAGGAAGAAAAGCATCAACTTCCAACTTGTTGAAATTTTACCGATTGTTCGTAGACGACCTGTTGCAGGGGCGCACAACCTGCGGCCTTCGATAAGAATTCATGCGGCCGCGCACATGTGATTTAAAATGAAAGTTACGGGGGCGCTGCATTAATAAACACTCTTTATCCACTGTATGCAGACACTTCGTTGAGAGACGGCCAAAAAGACGTGTGCAAGCAGGCAAGGCTCAGTGTGTGGAAGCAGAAGCAATGCAGAAAAATGAACGTATCTTGAACTAACTGGCGGCCGTAATTCATATAAACAAGCGTAATGTGGCCGGCTGTAGCGGAAAGGTTGTGCGACCCTGACCTGTTGGCTCCAGCTTCACACAGGGGCTTGTTGAACAAGCGGCCAAACCCACACNCTCTTATCTGNAGTGATGTTGCTTGCTTGAGCAAACAAGCTCCCAGGCACAGACTTTTAATTGCAGGACAGACAAGCAAAACAAGGCTCGCCGAAACCAGTAGGATTGGTTGGTTTGAAAATCTAAGCCTAATGAACTAAAAAACTAGTTTTACTAAAGCAGAAAAGCCCATGCAACCACGGTTCCAAAATAGCGTCTAACAGATACTGCAAACAGCAATAAAGCATCTCGAAAAAATTAACAAGCCAACTTCTCGTTTTGCTTAAGTTTGTATAGCGACAACAAGCAACAGACAAAGCTTTCGTGGCCATAAAAGCCGCAAGCTCACCTCTCATTTGGTGCTTTCCTTGGTCTCTCACTTTCTTGGCATGCTTCTTACCCCCGTAATGGTCGTGAGCAGCCATCGGAGAATGGAATTCTGCTTTGCACAGCTTGCAGTAGCTCATGTGGTCGTTCACGTCAATGCTTGGCTGGAAAGTGCAACAAAACGTTCGTAGTTGCGCAGCTTTCTGAGAATAACTGATTTTTAAACATGGTGAGCGCATGCTGAGCAAGCAAGAGATTCTTACGGCAGCTTGCCATGGATTAGACCGGGGGCTCCCAACTTTGGGAACATGTACCCTAGGGGTACATTTGCCTAGCCAATCTTAAGGGGTACGTTTAAGACTTTCAGTAAAAGGGAAAAATATATTTATATATTATTTATTTCCAAATATTCATACATATGTTAGTGAATATTATTTTCAAAAATCATTATATGCTTATTGCCAAGTATGTTAACTTTGAGACATAAAACGGAGTCTACCTTTATAGTCCCAAAAATTTAAAAGTTTTTTTAAAAATTCAGTTGATATTTGATATTTTACTCAGCCCTTTTGTCAAAAGAAATTTTAGGGGTACATACTTATCNGTAGAAATGNTGAAGGGGCACAGCACATGGCCATAGAAAGGTTGGGAACCCCTGGATTAGACGGTCCGGAGGCATGGATATATTGCAGAGGTTTTATAGAAAAATGAAGTTTTTTCAGGTAAAAAATCTTATATAAAATCATTTTTTTTATTTTTCAACGAAATGACCGACTTTCATGATACGATAAATCTTGATCGGACAGGACATATCCGTACACTGCTTGGAAAACCGTCTTGGTCCACTGCTTATTTCCCGAAATTTTTTATTTGTTCTATGTAATGCTTGTTGAGTAGGGAGTCCGCAGGCTTAACATTTTTTCACGGAATCATCGACCAAAAAAGTTTGTGAGGCGGTGTACAATAGCGCTCATCAATTAACGGGCATCAGCGTTCATTCATCAATAAAGAGTCGTGTCAGTTTGCAACAATTTCCAACATCGTTACCTTGCTCCCTTTGGAGTCAGCGCTATGCTTCGGTTCTGGCTGTGATGGCTTTGCTCCAACTTTTACCAGAAAGTAATGGCGAACTTTTTTCTGATGCCTCTCACTCTGCAAAACAAGCAGTGAAAGTCGAATAACTGAAGCTCAGAAAAAAAGTAACCGCAACTAAAACACAAAACCAGTCACTGGCCACCACTGTGACGTAGCCAAAAGAAAATATGCGCTGTTAGCCTGTGAGCTCTCGAATTAAATTGTTCCACGCGAAACATACTTCAAACTAAGAAGACTTTCTTCTACAAACATTCGTCGTTTGAACACACTTGATGCTTACAGATTTCTATGATTTGCGTTGCCAATGATTGAATATACGCAGTTAGGATTTGTTGATGTTTTTCCAGCTTGTGGTGTGACTGTGTTAGCATGCGGTATGGGCTTGTGCAGGCACTAAGATCTGATATTTTAAAGAAAAGCTACAGCTTTTGGGCACTGAAGTCAATCACCTTGTAAGTGGCAGTTTACTCTAGCACCATAAATTCACTTACATTATTGTTGATACAATAAGTGGTATCAACATCAACTGGATTAAAAGCTGACAAAAACTCTCATACATATGCCAACAAGTATGAAAAAGAGTCTCATGTCTTTTGCAACTAGCTGCAGCTGCTTTCACAACGCATTTGCCTGCTCTGATGCAGTAGGGACAATGGAACAGTTGTGTGTTGCGTATTTGAATATTAACCAGTAATTACACCACACACCTTGCAATGCAGGCTATATTTTGTGGTAGCAGCAATGTGTCCATTATTACGTATTTGCAACAGGTATGGAAACACGTCTTTCATATATCAAAGGCAATAAGCCCTCAGCACCAAGAAAACGTGGAGGATTTCTGGTCGGGGAGTATTTGGAGTGAGTTCTAGCAATCCAAAAGTGCAACTGAAGCAAATCTTATAGTGTTGATTAGCTTGTTATAGCAGGATTGCTATGAGTTTCTGCATACGAGAAAAGGGATTGTATGGGGTGACAACATAAAAGAATGAAACTTAGTTTGTCGAGTTTTACGCAACACTTCCATCACTGTTTGTGTTGCGGTCAGAGGTATCTATTACAAATGCCGTTACGGTGGGAAAAACGGATGGAAACGAACAAAACTTTTCTGTCCGTGACAATCTCTTCCGCACATCATTATCTCCAAAGTCGTAATGTCGACCTGGATCTAAATTTTATTAATTAAAAATCAAGATCCTATTCACGTGGAGGAAGTTTATATCTGCCTTTGAAGCTCCTCTGCAAATCGCCCCTCTGGAGATTAAATTACTTCTCTGTGGGGTCCTACGCCCCACGTTGGGATAACTGCTCTAATCTGTCCGTTTTTGCTTTTGACAACAACCTGCGAATAATCGCCGACATTACCAGGAATGCTATGAAAACGCTGCTTTTGGAAGGTTTGAGCAAAGCAAAAAAAACCTTCGCTATCACTTGTTCCAACTGTGCCGCAAAAACAAAGACGATATAACTCCTGGACGCGTGTACGTTCATTAGATGGTAATGCAGCTAATACTATAACCTCCGAGACCGACACCGATGCATTGTGAAACAAGACGAAACTTGAATGTTCGAGAGAAAACTTGTTGGATGATGGCTGAAATCATTTGTCGTGATTTTGGTCTAAAACTGTCGCGGACGTTCACGCGAATGGTTAAGAAAGAGTCATCGGCACTTGCAACCTTCAAACTGCGCCATTTTTGCTAAATGGTTTATGAAACCAATAAATACGTTCAACGTCGAACTGCTTTCATGTATCTTGATAGAACATTCCAAATTACGAGACGAAGCCCTTGATGATAAGACCAGCGGTCTTCGTGTATGAAGTTAAGAAAAAATGGTCAGACATATCTATCCCCAAACTCCATCACTGGTTACAAATTGCTCTGCTAGAATCCATTCAGAGACCGAATGACAACAACCTATGATTGAATAAAAACTGCAAATATAGCAAGCCAGCAATAAGCCTCCGCAAAGGCGGTAATAATGAGGCAGCGATTAGCCTCTGCAAAAGCAATGCATTTATAGGCAACTGCGTAGTCTTTAATTTTCGCATCTCAGTCCGGAAAACTTCAAGCAAAAAATTTTCTGATCGATTCGGCTGCGTGGTCTTTTTGGAGACATATTGCTGGAATATATGGATGTGTGTACGTCCGAATCACCGTAAAGGTATGACGGCAGAACACAGCAGGCAAGCAGAGCACCCGTGAAAGGGCAAACTTATAGCTTTGAATTTTCGCAGAAATGACAAATTGCACATTACAGTTGAGAACTGGCGATCGCTACATGCCGTTAGTTACCATGTAATGCGCCGACGCTCGGTCTTCATCACTCAGCTGCGCATTGCAAACTTTGCAGAAATTTTCAAGGAACATGTTGTCAGGGTCATCCGGATCACCTGTCGACGATTCCACTATCAGCTTGCCTGAAACAGCAAAGAAAAAGATAAAAAAAAGAACAAGCTAATATGTCAATCTTTCCGTGTAATGCAAGGAAAAGTACTTGTAAAACAAAGGTAGCAATTTTAACCAATTGCATAATAGTCTGAAAAGCAAGAAATACAAAAATGATCAGCAAAAACACGGGGACCACTGCGAGAAAACTTTTCCGCTTCACTAGAAACGGCATTGTCATAAAATCCCAAAGCAATGATGCAACCAAACCAATATTTGCTAAAAAGGTTGTTGTAAAATTGTAAATGCCACGTTTTTAAAATGTATTTTTTACTTGGCATTCATTTATTTTCATACCCNCTTTTCGTCTGTGGAGGGTCGAGAGCCTAAGACGACTCGAAATAACACACGTTCAAAGTCAACAGCAATCTCTTGTACTTCTGCTGTTCCACATCAACACGGGACCAAGCAAAGTCGGTGATATAGACTTTCCACTTGGTCCTTGGACGACTTCTGGTCCGCTTTCCGGTGGCTGTATAACCAGCAGGACTTACCTCGCCAATCTTCCCTGGGACATTCTGGTCACATGGCCGAACCAACCTCGTCGGGAACTCTCGATTTGGTAAAGAAAAACAGAAAAAAAGAAAAAAAAAGAAAGAGAAAAAATGGCTCAACATTCAGGGCTGGTACAAGCTCCAGGTTTTCTGCAGGCTTTCGAGGAATCAGCCGACTGTGCTCTGCTTTCATCTGTTTGCTATGATTCAAACTTGCACACATCTATATTCAAGTAAGTAGGCTACGCTCCACCATGGGGGTGGAGCAAGGAGCGATCAGCAAATATTTAATAGGAAATCGACTTCACATAAATTCCGCATCTTCAGTCCTTATTCAAATAGAAGGTGAGGACCGATTCAGTAAGGACTGAGGACGCGCAATTTTTACGGAACAAATACGCCAAGTCGTTAGGCAAAATTTTTCAAATACCTTCAATTAATGCCAGGCAGGCTGAAAAAAATTAAAACTATAAGCGCAAAGCAGATGGGGTTTAGAAAAATGCCAAACAAGCTTTTTTTCTGCCAACACTATTAAAAAGGCCAAAACATGCCTAACTATCACGCATATATATGCCAAACAGCATTTTCTCATGCCAAGCAAATTTAAATAAGGCCAAATCTTTGGAATTTGGCATTAAAAAGGACAACCTGGCAACCCGGCCAGGAATCCCTGGCCCTGTGCGTTTGTGTAGGCGTTCGCAGTTTTTCCATATTCAAGTTCCAGGCCCCCAGATAAAAGTTCTGTACTCCTTTTGACACGAACGTCCAACACTGAACGTAACAAGTCAGCTGAAAATACGCATAAATCAGTGAGTGACTGTTGACCCAACGAATCTCTGCACTAGGTGTGCTCGTGCACATCTCTGTGTTGGAAGAAAGTGTTCAAAATGCACAGTGCGTTGTTGCAGCGCAGTTGCAGCAGGAGTCTTCTACTATCATTTACATCAAGATTACCGTGTTGGCACTTCGCACCCTTCTATTGTTTCCAACGTGTACATTAAAGTATCCTGAAATAATCGTAAGTTAGTTAGTTTCAACCCTTCGCAGGGCATCACTACCGTACTTCTACGAATTCCGGGTATACTGCACTTGAGTTTGGGTCGCATGCCTGCATCAAACACAGGGAGCATCTCAAACGCTTCAAGCTCAGCATGCACACCTTACCACCCCTAGTAAAATCCATTCATCAGCACAGTTTGCCAGCTGAGGGCTTACACTCATCGTCCAACTCAACTTGTGTCAGAACCACAACGCTTAGTCAAAGAGATGTCAAAAACATCTGGGAATATTGTTTGGCTTCCTCATGCAGTTTGTGTTCTTTTTGTATGGGTGAAGTTATGTTCCAGCTGTCATTACTAGCTTATGGCAAAGTTGCTGCTAACACGTGGCTCTAACTCTCCCAGAGTAGAAGCTCTGCACTGTCCCTATATGCCTCCCCAGATCCGTAGCAGGGGCAACGCGGGGCTTTCACTTGTGCACAGCTTGTTGGGGAAAATGTTGAGAATTTTTTCAATGGCCCCTCTGTTTAAAGCCTTGATGCAGTCCTTGTTCACTTGCGATAACCAACGTGCGATGGTTTTTACTGGTCATTCCAACTGCAAATTTTGCAGCACGTACTGTGTACAGCAACATGCAAATAAAAATGGATGAAGAATGCAACGAATTTCATCATCAGACAAATTTGATCAGTATAACAATCTATCATAAGGAATCCACATGACATCAATCATGTGAAGTCAAATTCTATGTCGAAGCCTAACAAACCTCTGGGATTGCGAATGCTTTTTATCTTTGAAATGTGTTTCTTGCTTTCATAGTGGTGATTCATAAAGATGCGTGAATCCCCTTGAACATTGCAGACATAGCAGCACACTGCAAATAAAAATGAATGCTTGTAGAAAAGCAGCTATATATAAGTGAACCCACATAACTCTCAGACAAAAACACATTCATTCAACTGTATTGCTAACAAATCATAAGCTGTGAATGCGTCAGATATAACAACTCATGCAATTACAAAACAGTGCTTAATCACAATGTTGGAAATTACGAGTCTTCTACACATCTTCATAAATGTGAATTGTACAACTTAAGACATTAAGTGGACATAGATTCCTAAATAATACAATTTATGTTTATCACAAAAGCCAGTGGTCTCCAACTTTTTGTAACCGTGGACTGATCAACGTTTGACAATTTTACCGCCGACATTATCAATTTATGCTCCAATTCTCTGTGCACACAACCGTGTTTCCATGGGAAGAATCAACCAATCACTTGCCCAAAAAGTGAGTGGTGTCACCACCAGTATACATTTTGTAATTTTGCAGCCTGGTACTAATTGATCCACGGCCCAGGGGTTGGGGACCACTGAAACAACAACAGATGTACTATGATGCAAACTATTGTGGTTGCATTTTGGGTTGCAAACTATTGTGCAAATGTTTTTTTTATGAAAAGGGTGGACCTTTCCAATAACTTGCAAGGTTTACTAAAATCGATTATTTTTTGATTGACTTATTTGGATAATTACTTTACGTACTTAACACCTTCGTTGCTGAAAGACGCATATATGCGTCATACGTTCAAATGTACAGGGTGCAGAATATATACCAGGTACAGATTGACGTGTTTAAACGCCAACCCGATAACTTTTTGCGTCCTTGTTTGTTTGCAACGAAATTTTCCGCAAATGTTCTTCATATCAAGACACGCTAATCCTGAAAATTTCATACAAATTTTCCAAAAACTTTGAGTTATTAAGTGTGGTAGCAAACCATCTTACTAGGCCTAGGCTCCAAGACTTTTTCAAAAGTTAGGTGCCAACAGTTGTTTAATAACTCACAATAACATTTTTTGCACTCATTTGGTTGCAATGGAAATTTACAATTAGGCTACAACACTTTTTAGAAAACGCTTAGGTCTTGACAGCTATTGCGTGTATAAAGATAACTTTTTTTAGTTGTGTTGGTGCACACAAAACTTCCACATATAACATTCATACCTATTCTCAACATCTCTGAAAATTTGAAGTAATTCTAAAGAAAAGCTTCGGAGTTAGGTACTTTCGTTTCGTAACTGCAGACACGTGTAGGCTACAACATTTTATCCTATTCAGCAGGGTTGAGCAGTTGATCTGTGAATCACCATAACTTTTTTAGAACTAAACTTTTTGCGACCAAAATTTACAATAATTCTTTTCGAATTGTTATGAATTTTGTCTGAAAATTTGAATCCAGTACATCAAGAACTTTGCAAGTTAATATTTGTTGAATCGAGCAACCAGACTCTGTTCCCGAGCATCAGAATAATTGTTTGTGCGTGTGGCTGGCAACGTGCTAATTTGGGTTCAGTAGTTGAGTAGGGTGCAATTACTTTTAACATGCTTAGTCTTTTGCAGCCAAATTTTAGATGAATGTTCTTCGCCTGAAAATGCCTCTTACCTGAAAATTTGAGGTCAATCGGGCAAGTATTTTTTGAGTTATTCAATTTTGAGTACAGCTGTTGGATAAAAACAACCTAAAAACTGTCCCACACCAACTGAATAATCACGTGGAATTCACACTGCAGTGAAGGTGTTAAGAGTAGATAGAGCCTAGTTCTAAGAGCACATGCCAAGGAACTATCTGGTCCCTACCAGTTGATTTTTCCAGGACATAAATCACAGGAACTGAAAACAGCTGTTTTCTCTGCTTATTTTTAGTTCTAACCCAAACGCAATGGTGCTTGTTGCCTACAGGTTGGGTCTAATAAAAGTGCAGTAACATCCTGGTGTGCTATAGACATCAAAAGGTTCCACAAACAAACAACAGTAATTGTTTATATTTTCATAAGATTGAGATGCACTTTCAGCTCATAAAAGCTAGGTATTTACTTGTTCAAGGATGCCATTGATAAAGAATATATTATGGTGCCTATGCACAAAAAAGTAGGAAACTTTCTTGTTAAAACAAATACACAAGAAGATATGTATACTGGACACACTGCAAATCTGCTAAGCTAGACACACACTGCTGTCATGTTCACACAAGGTTCCTAAAAGCGAGTTCTGTGGTTTCACTTATAGTCACTGTCTTACCACTACAGTCATTGGTATCAGCTGTTGGGGAAGCCTTGGAGATATAATTATGAGATAAAAACTTCAAAAATTGCATAGCTTACATGTTTGTCTGGCAAGCTAATCAGACATTGTTGTTGCCCTCAACAAATTACATCAAATCAATGTGCTTCTGAACTCTCACAACACATTTATTTCACTTTAATACTTCCCTTCACAACTTTTTTGTGCCTCTTTTTGTTTTTGTTGTCGATAACCGATATATACTGCTATTTTTGCATTACTCTGTACACAGCTTAAAGGTCATTTCACAATGCATAGTAAACCAACTCACAAGAAAATTAGCGTATCTTGCAACTGAAGCAATACATTGAAACCCTTGCACATTTCCAAAGTAATGATGTAATTATCAAAATTAAAGAATTTGTTATAGTTCAGATAACACAGTTTTCAAGCATTGCCTCCTTGCAATTAACTTTTGTCATTATAAGCAAGGCAGCAGTGCCATATATTCACTGTGTATTGATGTTGGAAGAGCTAATATATATATCAGTAGAATTTTTCCCAATGTATCAGTCAAGCTCCACTATCAAGGGGTGTTGAGAAAGCTGCTAATCAAAATATTCACAGCTCATCTCATTGCAAGTTTTACTACATAGTAAGACACATATATATACACATATTATTGTAATGCTGATATAATTTCAATTTTAAATTACCTGGGGCAAAGTTGGCAAAAATTAGCCCCAGGAATGAGTGCAGTTTGAACACTACTGCTGCTCAGGAAACCAATAGCACAGCTTGGTCCAAGGTATGCCTTGCTATTATGGTAAACAACTTGCAACCTAGGGATATGAAAATTGATGCAGCAGTAATGGACACACGCTACTGTTTTGATGAATTAATTGCAACAGCATACTTTTATTCTCATTGCCAATAGAGGGAAAGTGATTAGTTGCTGCTCAAGCATACATACCATTTAATCTCACATCTTTACAGCTAATTGAGATAATACTGGAAAATTGTAAGTCAAAGATTTTTGATCAGAATTATGCTGACCATCAACAAGTATGCCATTTTATCATGCTCAGCTTTATTTTTTAGAATGCAGTTCTGGTGATATTCTTATCACAACGCTTAGTAAGTGTGGCAAAGCGGTGACGACTTGGGTTCTAAGAGCTTGCTAATTGCTTTAAAAACGCAGAGCGATTGACTTTGACAAGACTATCCTAACACCACGTCACATTAACATCATGTTCTCTTTTGAGCTTTCATGATTGATATGCACTAGCAGGAAGCCAAGAATGAGTTGTTTTGCAAGCACTTATTCATAGGCCATTGTCTGACCTCGTATGTTACTGAACACCTGTCACCAGGTGCTGCAGCTATGTAAGAGGTTTACTGGGTTCTGTAGCAAGCACATGCAATCATATGAGATAGTTTAAGAACTTTTGTCATGCTGTAGAATTAACGTCTGTGTCATTGTTATGCTTGAGGAAAAATTCCATCATTCTTGAGACTTCTCTTTTATAACAGGAGGAAGTGTGCAACAACTTAGCCAGTCCTCCTGAAAAAGAAACTTCTCAGAAAAAAAGAAGTAATGATTAAAACAGGATTGTCAATAAACCACTTAGGATCTTCCTATTTCAACTATGGAAGATTCTGCTTATTTTATTTTTATTTTGTCACACTGTGTATTCAAGCTTTTGCAATGGAAAAATACATGTTATCATTCAACTGTGGAAGACTTTGCTTAAATTTATTTTTATTTTGTCACACTTTGTATTCAACCTTTTATTTAATGGAAAAATACATGTTGTCACACACTGCTACTATGGTTTGACATCATTATTTGCTGAAACCTACAGTAGGCCTATATTTTATTTGAACCAATCAATCCTTTTTATGGACTGATATCATCATGTTAGGTCTTTAGAAGCTAAAGATACTAGCTTAGATGCACACTATGAAAAACTGGCTATGACTCACAACCAATTTCTTTGCCATCATCATTGAATCCAGATATACCAAAAGGTCCATCTTTTGTGAACCAAACATCTTTAGTGAAATCTTCATTTTCATCTGGATACTGAGGTTCTAAATATGCCATGACAAAGTTTTTGGAACAATGTAGGTCTCAATAGAATACAACACTATGCTGTTGATGTGGCTTTAAAAAAATGAATGAATAGAATATTAACATTAGGCTCTTGATTAGGACCCCTGTAAATAGTAAAAGATCATTAAGATTGCTAAGTTGCTATGATCACTAGGATGGTATAATCGTTTTATGATCCTAAGATGGCTCTTTCTTTAGAGAATAATTTAGGAAGTTGCTATAGGTCCGCCACGCATAAAGCGGTTCGAATAAAATATTTAGTTTGTCACTTCAGCAGCACCAGAGTGGATGTGTTTATATCTGCTGTGCAAATGGTTTTTGGTTCAGCTCTAACCTTGGAGACTTTCATTTTGGTAGTAATGGTTGCAAGTTTGAATTTATGGGACCACTCTTTCTTTAGGAAGTGACTATGGATATGCCTGGCCTAAGGCAATTCAAATAAAAGGGTCAGTTTGTCACTCAAACGGCGTGGGTCTTGTAGTGTAGCGGTTATGCGTTATGGCTGCTATGCCATTGGCTTTCGGTTAGACTCTCACCGTGCTGACTTTACTTTTTTTTTACTTTTTTTCAGGCTTATGTGTTACCTTTACGGGTTAGTGTTACATTAGGGATTTAGGATTAGGTTAGCATTACCTTAGGTTTAGGTTAGCATTAAGTTAGGATTAGGTTAGGGCTACAGTTAAAAGGTTAGGTTTAGGGTTGATCTTTTACATTTATTTCATTTCTACCAAGGCTACTGCACTCTCGTCATGCGTTACTATTACGTCATAGGTGCTGAGGTGGCGTATGAATTAGCTTTCAAATTTCAAGATCCACAGACGTATCTATAGCCATTGCCAATTTTTGATACTATTACTAGGACATCGATTTCGCGTTAACACTACGCATACTCAGTCCTTATATATTTTTCAAATAGAATCTTGAGCACTGCGACTCAAAGACTATAGCCAAAGCTCGTAGACCATAGCTCGAAGACTATACTCGACTATAGCCATTGCCTTTACTTTTTTCAAAAATTTCTAAACTTTTCTGTTCAGATTTACAGTTCAGGCTTACATTTAGGGTTTGGTAGTATCTATTTTACCCCTAATATTCTGGTGGCAACAGATCGGCTGAAGCTATTATGCTGCTAGTTGAACATGGTATGACGCAACTCGAATGAAAAGGTCAGTTTTTCATGCAATCGGCGTGCTGCTCGTAGCATAGTTGTTACGCTTCAAGTGTGGTATGCCATTGCTTTTCGGTTCGATTCTCACTTAGGCAACTTCCTTTAGTTTTCTTTTTTTTACTTTTTTCATAACTTTCCAAACTTTTCCCTTGTTTTGCATTAGGGATTAGTGTTAGCATTAGGGGTTAGTGTTAGGAGTTAAGGTTAGGGGTTAAGGTTAGGGATTAGCTTTAGGGTTAAGGATTAGCAAGGGATTAATGTTAGGGGTTACTGTTAAGAGTTAAGGTTAGGGGTTAAGGTTAGGGGTTAGCTTTAGGGTTTATCTTTTGTGTTTACTTCATTTCTGCCAAGCCTGTTGCTGCTGGCATCTTGGCAGCAAAATAGATACTTAACTGCCTTAGGGTTTAGGTCACAAAGTGGTTCTTAACCTTTTTTTTACATATTTTACACTTTCATTAACCCGATACACTCAATTTTGCTCATTTATTAAAATACAAAAGTAACAAACAGGAAAGTGAAATTTGACCCAGGTTTAGCACAGTCCACTGCACACTTGCCATGCATTACTGTCAATGTCATCATGAGTCATGTTACAGGTGAAATGACATGTTACATGTTACAGATTCTTTTTGAATAAGACTAACAGCTGATGATGCCTACTTTGTAGGATAAATATATACTCTGTAAGATCTTAGTGTCTGATTTTGTGCTGAAAAAGGATTTCTTTCAATAGACAGTGTCATCGTCGTCATGTCATGTTACAGGTGGCGGACAAATAACTTTTTAAGTATGAAGCTCCACAGGCAGACATTTGTAGCCACTGCCAATCATTTACATCTCCAAACCACAGTTAGAGTTACTACACTTCCGTAAAAAATATATCATGTAAATGTTTACGCTCAACAGTTTATCTGGAATGAATGGGGATTACAATAAACATCAACAAAATAAAGACAAGCCCAAAAAAGCAAACGGGTGAGGCATACACATAGGCCCAGTGATGCCAGGTTATTTTGCAAAAATAAGCAAGTAAATTTGAAAAACAAGCCCAAAATAGGTAATTTAACCGAAAAACAAGCCCAACATGCGTTTGGCAAGAAAATTCAACAAAATAAAAAATCGGCAGGAAAACTAAATAGAAACCAGGGAGGCACATCCGAAAAAACAAGCCCAAAATGAGCGTATTTTCACATAAAAACGCCCAAATTGCCTTTACCAATAATTTGAAACAAAAAGTGCCATAAAATTTGAAAAAAAGCAATCCACAAAACAGATATCTGAAAAAACAAGCCCAAAAAACAAGCAAATTTCAATAAAAACAAGCAACCCGCATTCCCGCAAGTCTTCAAAAAAACTTGCTACTCTGCAAAAAACAAGCCCAAATTCGCGGGAAAACGTAAGGTTGGCAACACTGCATAGGCCTAACAGGTCAGCGATCAGCGGACTGTGAAATTTTTCAGTCGGAGTCCAATCCTGATCCGATAAAATTGAATCCGATGCAGTCCTGATCCACCAAAATTTTTGAAAATCATCAGTCCGATCCAATCCTGATCCACCAATGTAAAATCATGTGTTTTTATTTTACCTTATGAGGAAAAATAACTACTGGAGCTATTTTGCCTTCAGCCAAATATGATTGGTTGAAGGCAAAATAGTTCCTGCAGTGCTTTTCCCTCATGAGGCAAAATAGACACAGTCTTTTGGCATTTCCAAAATTTAACAAGGAAGTGCCTGTTAGGCATCAGGGGGAAAAGCACTGTTGGGGTAATTTTGCCATTAGGAGAATCTGATTGCTTGGATTGGTCAAGTGACAAGGACGATACACTTAGATTAGCGTAAAGTCCTTGCTACATGACCTAAAACCCTAAACCCAAAACCTAAACCGAGAAGCTAAACCTAAAACTCAAACCTAAACCCCAAATTAAAACCAAAACCTAAAAGTTGAACCTAAAACCGAAACCCGAAAGCTAATCGGTANACCTAACCAGTGGTACTTAACCTGGAGTAAATTTACTCTTGGGGGTAAATTTATTCTACCATAAATTGCAGTCAAGGTAAATATTAATAAATCATTCTAAACTGTAAGAGTTGATTAATATCGTATTTCAATAAATGAGCACCATTGAGAGTATTGGGGGTAAACCTGGTAACTTTGTTTGATAAAAGGATAAGATATGTAAAAAAGGTTGAAAACCACTGACCTCAACCCTAAAGGCAAACCCTGAACAGGAACTTAAACATATACCTTAGACTTCTTGAAAAAGTACATTAAAAAGCCCTCCTATCAAAGTTGTAACCTCTGCAAGCTAATCCAAAGAAAATGGTGAGAGCAGAACCAACGAACAATCGCAAAGCAGGCATACACGCTAACCACACAACTATGTTCACGTTGCTACTAGAACTCAACGTTATATGTGAACAAAGGTGTTTGAATTGCAAAATAGTCCCATTAAGGCAAAATATAGGCCTACACTACCATTTAGCAAACCTGTGAAATCAGATCATAACTAAAATTTTTGATATTTTCAGAATAATCACATTAAAATAACAAAAATTTTCTCAGTCCGATCCAGTCCTGATCCGCCAATTTTCAAAAAAATTGCAGTCCGATCCAGTCCTGATCCGTGCTCATCTCTGTAACAGGTGAGAAAATCGACAATTAAATAGTAGAGGTTTTGCAGCAGAGAGCAGTGCAGCCGCCTTATCATTGCAGAACAAAGGCATGTATCAGTGGCAAAAACAATGTTTATTGACACAAATCAATCAGGAACAAGCAATACAATTACCCATGAACCAGGCCCTCAACCAGAGGGGGGCAATCGGGCAATTTCCCCACCCAAAATTTTTAAAAACGTGTGTATTTGTTAGGTACAGCAGCAAGTTACATCGTTTTGCCCCCCCAAAAATGTCAGTTGGTTGCAGCCCTGCCATAGACCATAATGGAGAACAGGTACCATACGACTGTGCTGGTATGTCCCACCACCAGGACAAAAGCACAGAGAGCTGCACTTTTAGCAATGTTGCCAGATGGTTGTCACCTCAATCTGCTAAATCAAGCCACGAAAAACTGCTAGATCCTGCTAAAAACTATGTCACAAATTTTCAGCTAAAATCTGCCTAAAATAGTGAAATTCTGCTTAAAAAACTGCTAATTTTGAGGTGTTTAAAATAAACTTGCTAGGCTATGTATCAATTTTTGGTCTTGCACTCATTATCAATTGACCAGACATTAGGCCAACGACGTCCTGGAGTAACTGAACCACTTGGAAAAATGATGTTTTGTGGGATAAAAATATATTTTGCCAATGCAGTCTTTGGAACCCAATGCGCTCACTACGCACAGAAGCAAATCATTTAGGTTTCAACAAGCCATTTAGTTAATTGTTAGTATGATGCAATTTATCTACTTGAAGCAGCTTCGCGGCGTCATAATAGAAACCTCAATGGTAATAGCAATGGTATATTTATGTATCCAAATGATTAAAGGCAGCTAGTTGTGCCTGGTTGCCCTTGTGTTGTCCAATGTAAAGCGGTAGAAACAAGGTAAAGAATTTTTGATGAAGAAGCTGCAAAAGTTTTCCTCTCTAAAAACTGTTGGAACAAGTATTTGGCCAAGAAATTGTTACCTGCTTAATGTAGCAGTCACGATAGAGCGACAGCTACATGTAAGCAAAGTCGACAAAAGCAAGGAGAATGGAAAAGACCAAGCAAGCGACACATATCAGTGACTTCCATGCACATGGAAGTGAGAGCTCTCTTTGGCCGATTTGTCTGGCGCGCCGAAGGCACCGACAATTGCCTAAGCTAGTGCCATCGAGGTTTCTGGTTTCAAACCCACACTGAAGGTGTGCGAACACAACTGTGTTGCACACGCTTCAATGGCACCCGATAAGGGACACCTTGAGGAGCTGGGATGGATAACGTGCATCGCATGGAAAAAGCAACAAAAAGAAGAGAAGAAGAGAGTTGAAAAAGACAAAGCTCAACNCACCACAGCCAAGGCTCAACATAGCGAAGCCCAATCAAGCATGACACACATGTCATCGCACATGGCTGAATTGGCAAGATAGTTCAAAGAGAAGAGAGTGGGCAATCCAAAGACTTCGAGGAAGGAAAGTGATGGAGCAGTCGCGCTAGCACGACAGCTACATGTAAGCAAAGTCGACCAAAGCAAGGAGAAAGGAAAAGACCAAGCAAGCGACACATATAAGTGACTTCCATGCACATGGAAGTAAGAGCTCTCTCTGGCCGATTTGCCTGGCGCGCCAAAGGCACCGACAATTGCCTAAACTAGTGCCATCGAGGTTTCTGGTTTCAAACCCATACTGAAGGTGTGTGAACACAACTGTGTCGCACACGCTTCAATGGCACCCGATAAGGGACACCTTGAGGAGCTGGGATGGATAACGTGCGTCGCATGGAAAAAGCAACAAAAAGAAGAGAAGAAGAGAGTTGAAAAAGACAAAGCTCAACGCACCACAGCCAAGGCTCAACATAGCGAAGCCCAATCAAGCATGACAC
>JGI24158J21664_10005376_pt1 | contig 16741 bp, 9 predicted proteins | sample Ectturendosymbi3_FD_21664 | JGI IMG/M metagenome (IMG submission 21664)
CGCTACTACACAATGTCCAAACTGCAACGGCGAGCACACGGCTGGTGATCGGCAATGCCCCAAATATCGTAGGGAATCAGAAGTTCTCAGAATTAAAACTACATCCAAGGTTTCCTATGCCGCGGCTTGCAGATTACACCGCCAATCGGCAACTGCTGTCCATCCACAAACCACATTTACTCAGCGCTCAAGAGAATTTCCACCACTGCCTATAGGATATAGACCGTCTCCAACCTCAAAACCTAGTACAGTTCATGAGCCAACAGATTCCATTGAGTGCGGAGATTTTACTACAAACTTCCCGTTCGGCAACCCACTTATTCTTAGCGTTTTTGGCACAAGTTATTACTGAAACAATTTCAACTAAAGACAAATCAACCTGTAGATATTTTCAAAATAATCACCGACGCTGCTGGCAGACGCATGGGTTTGCCAGTGGATGCCGATCAGCTTAAAACACTGGTCATATGATGGCTCTTCACATCCTCCAGTGGAATTGCAGGTCTATAAAAATTGCCGGATTTGTAACATTACATTTCACATCCACCCCCACTTCCGTACATCTTATGCCTGCAAGAAAGGCATCTCACATCAAGATATTACCCGAACATTCCCAATTACTTTATGATACGTAAACACAGACCTCGTGCCCTGGGAAAGGGTGGCGGAATCTGCATCTGTGTGAGGAATACTTGTCTTAACTCCCACCATACAATGTGGGGTGGCCGTTCCATCAATCCTAGTGGCAGGTCCTTGGTGTCTCTGATGGAAACGAACGATTACGTAGTGCTTAATACCTCAGTTCCAACCCATTTCACTCTGGTTGGCCCATACGTGTGGAATATTTTAGATTTGAATATGGTGTCCAGTTCCATAACAAGCCACTGTTCCGTTTCAATCACTAACGAGTTTCTCGGCAGCGACCACGCCATTATTCTTGTTACGGTGCGTGGCGTGGTCCCGGACATCAGGGAGCCTCTTCCCAAATGGATTTTTTCACGAGTAAACTGGACTAAATTTCATCAACTTTGCAGCAGCTCCCTGAATTGCATCAGTCTAGATCTCGAACACTCGTTATCAGCTATTCGAAACGTGCATACTGAGGCTGCTCGGGCAGCCATACCACAAACTAAATACACTGGTAAGATATCAGTCCCTTGGTGGAATGCGACTTGTGATCTGGCCACCAAAAGGAAAAAACATGCTATTAAACCGCATGAAGCGAACAAGGGCGCCGGTAGACGTCCTAATCTTCAAATGTTGCCATGCCAAGGCCAGGAGAGTTATCCTGGAAGCAAAACAATCCTCCTGGGCTAATTTTTGCAATGCATTGACGTCTAATTCAAAGCTTTCTACTGTCTGGAAAGTGATTAAAAAATTATCCGGTCACTTTAAACATGCGAAGTGGACGAAAGATCTGCACAATGTGGTGAGATGGTTTCTGGATGCAGACGATAACGCAGATTCCCAGCAAAATCTCATTACTTTTTGGTCCATTTACAGTGTTATTTGAAATTTGCATGCAAATTCATTCCGTGGTATTTGCAATAAGTAGACAAATTACAATAAGTAGACAAATTATTTGCATGTGAAAACAATTAATCTCCTTTGCACACGCAATAATTTTTTTTTAACATCAAGCTCAAGGGGAGGGGTTTAATCCCACCCACATACCCTTGCATACGCCCTTGCAATGCGGTCAGCGCTTGCGCTGTTCCGCCTTAGAGAAAGTGAGGACAATTGTTTCGGATAAAGTGAACTATCGCAGAACACAATCTTAAACATGCGTATTGGACGAAAGGTCTGCAAAAAGCGGTGAAATGGTTTTTGGACGCAGAGGATGACCCAGATTCCCATCAAAACCTAGTTATTACTTTTTGGCCCATTTACAACGTTACTTGAAATTTGGATGCAAATTCATTCCGTGGTATTTCCACTACGTCCACAAATTAACAAGCAAAAAGTATGCGAAAACAATTAATCTCTTTTGCGCAGGTAATAAAGTTTTTGTAATAAACAAGCTCGGGGGGGGGGTTTAACCCCAACCTCCTTGCGTACGCCCTTGCATGACTTCGTATCGGAATGAATGCCATGAGGAAATTATTCTTCAGTACGTTAAAAGAATAATGACGCTACAACCACACATAACTTGTTTTGCTTGACTATTATTATTTGATAGCTCAGGCAGACATCTTAGTTTACAGAAACTTTTACATCTGACTTTTCAAGCCAATTTGTTTCGCGATCCAAAATCACATTTCACGAAGCCAAATGGGGTGGCGACCCATAGTTTGAAAAGCCCTGATGTAAAGCATCGACGCATTTCAAACTATGAGACAGATGTATTTATAAACAAAAACAAAGGAGAGATCAAGATTTCAATGTACAAGGCCAAGACGTGAAGCCGAAATCTGATTGCTAAAACCAATTGGTCTAACACAGTGCAACAACACACCCGACTCACCGCCAGTATTTTGTGTGAATGTATCATAAATCTCGCACAACGATGAAACAAATTTCAGCAATGTATTCGAACTTCACGTCCGTCAAGCAGAATCAGTTTTTGCCATCTGCAGTTTTTCACCGTGTAGACACTTTTCAAAAAGTGAAAATTGAGTTGTTGGAACTCTTTCCAAGCTTAAAGACCGAAGCTCGAGTTGTGCATCAAACGAGACACAAACCAAAAACAGACCTAAAAGCTTCCAGACCGAAAGTGAAGCACATTGCAACGTGTTTCGAGACAGATCGAGACTGAGAACATTCTCGATCATCCATATCTGCTGTTTTTTAACATCACATTATTACAAGAAGCTATCAAATTGACTACAACCAAAACAAACAGTAATTTTTGAAATTGAATTTGCTTACGATGTAGAAAACTTCGAGGTAGGCTAGTTTTTCGCAGCTTCATATCACAATTTTAAAAACATCGAAAATAAAATAAATGTTATTATATTTGAATCAATAAATTGTGAGATTTTTTAAAATCGTTTGTTGTTTCAAAGGTTGGAGATTGACAAATGCGTTACAAGAAGCCATAGGTCTCAACAGTTTTCTCGAGGAAAATCAGGTTTCTCTTGAAATTGCACCTTACGAGGAACATCAAGGACGAGAATACTTTGGTACGAGTTCTGATGGAAACAGTGTCGTAGAAGAGCACTTGAGAAAAAGCTCCTCTGTTTTTTATGAAGCAGCAAAACTGTTTGAAGAAGCAGAAAATCGTGGAGGGACCTCTGTAGGGATAATAGGTGAGCCAGGAGCCGGGAAGACAATCCTCTCAAAAAAATTGCTTCGGCTGAAAGCAACAAATGCTTCCCAAGATGAAAAGGAAAGCCTATACCTGTTCCATGTGAAGTTCAGGGACATGGATATCAATAAAGAAACGAATGTACTAGAGTTTCTTGTTAAAGCACTGGTGGCCAACTGGAAATTTGAACACGAAAAAGACCAAGAACTGTTAGAACAAATCAACAATTCGTGTGAAGTTTACATTATTGCTGATGGTCTTGATGAAGCTGATGACAAGCTTTTTTCAAGTCCGCTAGACCCTGCTTCAAAGATGGGCCTGTACGATACTGCAACTCCTGATGTCATAATTAAAAATTTGCTTGCAGGTCGCATCTTTCCTAAAGCTAAAAAGGTTGTCACCTCACGCCCTGATGCGTTCTTGAATCTCCACAAAGATTTCAAACCAAATTTTAACGTAAGGATTTTGGGTCTGAGTCTAGAATCCCAAGAAACACTAGGTTTACAGCTGTGCAACAAGAGTGTTGCAGAATATTCCAAAGTGAAAGAAAAGCTTGACGCAAATCCAGATCTGCGTTCTTTCTGCTATAATCCTTTGCAGTGCAACATCACCGTGCAAGTACTAAGGTGGATGCAACTTTCTGAACATGTTTCGACAATCACGTCTACACTAATTTTTGTTGAAAACCTTCTGCGTATTTTGAAACGAAACGAAGATTTGCGCTCAGAAATTCTTCAAACTGTAAAAGAGCTGGCTAAACTGGCTGTGAGTGGAATGAATGAAGACAAATTCATATTCGACAAAAACGATTTGAACAACTTGAAGCACGAAACTTTGAAACAATTTTTTTTGGCAAAGACAGCATCTATTCGGCTTCCTGGTGAAGGCATTTTAGAGGGAGACAAAAAATTTTTTTTCACTCATCTTTTGTGGCAAGAATTTTTTGCCGCAATTTGGCTGATGTTTGTTGCCAACAAAAAACAGTTTAGGGAGGTGCTGAAGGTACTTTCGGGTACTCGTTGGAGAGTAGTCTTGAAGTTTGCTTTTGGGCTTCAAAATGATAAAGTAACAAAAAAAATCATGACCATGTTTGAAAGCTTTGATGGTAAATCGGATGCTTCATTGCTTTCCAACAAATGCAAAGCTTTACGCAAATTTCATCAAAATGCTTTGGACAATGGAAGTATAACTGAAACATGCCGATGGGCACTGGAAGCAAATCAGCCTTCTCTGAATGAAGACGTAGCTGAACGTCTCCCAAAGAGCTTGACTCTACCGCTCACTCTCAGCCAAAGTGATGCTTGTGCAATCGCTCATGCATTGAGCATCAAACCTTCCATTCGTCGACAGATCGAAATGAAGCACAGTTCATCAGCAAACGGAACTATACTTCAAGGAGATTCTCTACGAATTTTAATGGATGCAGTTAATATTCACGGACATGAGGTAATAGCTAAGTGGAATGATGCGCAACCGTTTCAAATAGTGATTCGTTTTAATCGGTGCAAATCTGTTATTAAGTAAATAGTGTAAACAGAGCCGTATCAGCCGCACTCCAAATCCCCCAATTGGGGGGGCACGCTGTCGCAGGGGGCCAAAAATTCGGTCCTGTTACCACTTAGGCCCCCAGAGAAAGCTTCAATCCCCCAAATTGAAATATGAAGCACTGGAAATCAGTGATTTTAGGGGGCCCTTTGAAAGAAAAGTGCTTATGCTTTACAGCTACTCTGGGCCCCTTTGAAAGCAAGGTATTTACACGTGTTACAACTGCTGTTGGGGGCCCTTTGAAAGCAAAGTGACCTACGTTGTTGGGCCCGTTTGAAAGCAAGGTACTTTACGCATTAGAGTTGCAAAGAGGGGCCCGAGGCAAGTGCCTCGATTGCCTTCCCTTNAACACACCACTGTATATAACCCTGACAATGATCTTAGATAAGAATATGAAACCGATTGAACACGCTCTGCTTCATCCGATATGCGTACTTTCTCACCTGATGTGCGCATGTAAAGACGGTAATGTAAAGTTATCTTTATATTATTGAACACATTGAAGTTGCTGATGAGTTTATCACTTCACAAAACACAGATTGCACGCGATTTTTCATCATTAAATCTAGATACCCAGGTCGACTAAAAAAACAGATCAGGGTGGAAAAAAACCTCAGTGGAAGCCCTGGTCACATGCGGCAAAACGCCTACTACCGTAACTTGAAGTGAAGATTTGAAGAATTATTGACGTGTTGTTGTTACGCAATAAAGACAAAGAGCAGAGCAATCAGCTAGCAAGTTTTGCAATCTGCCTCTGCAGGCAAAGGATTGGACATCAGGGTTGCCATTTTTAAGGCCAATTTCCAGAACTTTGGCCTTTTTTAAATTGGTTTGGCATGAAAAAACATTGTTTGGTATTTTTTTCAAACCCCTGGCTCAGTTGCTGCTGTCGGCGTGGAATTGAGAACTTTGCTCAGGACAAAGGTCCTCTCTTTTCTACCACCGTCCCATTCGCGAAGATACAAGCGGCTTTGCCGTCTAAGGACGCCACAGGCAAAAGACAATACTTTTTTGGGCAAGACTTCGAAAACGGCGGCACATTGTACAGTGTCTTAAGCGGTGCAGTGCAGACTGTGCTGTTTTCGGAAAATAAACATAAAAGTCTGTGCAAATCAGGTTAGCTGTTGTGTTGTACCGTTTTTCAGTTTCTTTTGAGAAAAGATCTACTGTACAGCGTGTGTTGTTATTCGCAAATTATTGGTATTCTTCATGCTTGGATGTATGCATGGGCGCAACTTTGTTGTAAAAATTGGGGGGGGAATGTTAGTGTGAAATCATTATATTACGAAACCTAATGAGAAAATGTGGGGGACATGGCATATTACACCCCCACTGTCTGAAAAAGTGGGGGGACGCGTCCCCCGTGTCTCCCACCTAAGTGCGCCCATGGATGTATGTAATAAGTGCATATCAGTGCAGCCATTAGCAATAGTTTAATATAAGCAAATAACAGTGCTGCCAGATTTTGCAGATTTTCGTATAGGTTTAAACCATGATAAATTTAGCAGATTTCCCCGGTTAAAAACAGTTAAGTCAATGTGAATATAGCTGATTTTGATAGAAGTGTATAGCAGAACAGTCAGATTCGGTAGATTTTCTTTTTGTAGTAGATATTTAAACTGTGACATGTCTAATGCTTGGTTTCAAGAATCAAGTGATTGGAAACTATGGCATGATGGTGCATGTGTATTTTCGTAAACTGTGATTTATTGTTTCCGGTATTCGTCGGTAGCCTATTTTCTATCAAGCATTTTCACGCAAAAGTGAATGGTAACATATTTTGTTTAAGCTACCGTATTTTGTTCTGGCTTTAGAGACAAAACCTTGTAAATTATCAAAGAGTGAAAAATGAGTAGAAAAATGAGTAAAGTGTTTCTAGTTCAATTCTATTTTGTTTTTCTGAAGTACAATAGCTTTTGTTGTTTTATATGCTATAATTAGTGCCTTGTTCATGAGCACCACTGCGTTTTTGCCAAACTACTAACCTGGTAATATCAAAACCAAGAGCTTTAGCCTGTTTCAGCTTGTTTGGCATTTTTTGGAGTGATTTGGCATTTTTTTACAAGTGGTTTGGCATTTTTTGTTCACTTGGACCTGGCAACCCTGTTGGACATGAGCGAACTACGCACTTTCTCTTGAGTGTTTCGGGGCCTCGCGTTGACGACTTTGCCTGATGGGCATCGCGTTCATTTAGTCCGAATTCCACTTGATCAACGTATTTTGTGTAGTGATTGCTATAAACAATGTAGACTACTATGTCTAGCCCAGGTAGTCTTCTCTCATTTTGTACTGCGTCTGCATAGCAGCAAGATACCTTTGGTGCTTACGGCCAAAGTCACACATTTGCGCAGCCTGCTGTTCAGACAGCCAGATGGAGTTAATTGTGTAGTTAGAAGAGTCCATTTTGGGGGTTGTCACAAAACAAAGTAGTGCATGGTATGGATGTCAACCGTTGCGTCCACGTTGACGGTAGTCTGTATTTGTTAACATTTAAAGGCGATTTGAGATACAAAATGTTATTAATCTAAACATGTGCCATGCACCAGAAAATTAACAGTCCAGGCATCAGGAAGGTTTATGTATGCATATTTCGGCCAGTAAAAATCCCAATGCGCACGCTTTACAAGCATATGTATTTCACTTAAGCTCATGGTAACATTTATCAATTTGCGCTAATGAAAGAAAACGTTCATCGCGGCGCACATGTTTTGACCGGTCTCATGTTTGCTCCTTCGGTAACAGTGCTTTCATAACTGAACGATAGGATTGATTCTGATTTCCTGCAAATTCTTTTACATTTGCATTTCATTACCACATCTCTATAATCGCTGTCAGTTAAATAACAATGATTTACGACCCAATTCCTCGTGCTAAGCTCGTTCAAAAATTTCAGTTGGAAAATACGAGCCTATTATGGGTATTTGGGGAAAAGTATTTATAATTAATTTGCACAATCTGCAAATGCTGTTCATGTTGTGAATTAAAAATAAATTTTCAGAATGTCTGGCCGCCCTGCACAAACATGAAGGCCTCCAATGGACGACTTTCTGGCGACGGTTCTGCCCAGGCCCGCAGACACGGGGGGGCATTCGGGGGCAGTTACCCCCAAATCTTTTTTATTTTTCCCCAAATTTGTTTTAAACATATGATGAAAACAAAAACCATTCCCCCTAAAAATGTATTTTCCCCCCAAACCTTGAAACCTGGCTACGGGCCTGGTTCTGCCAAAATTATGTCTGCAATTAGGATATTTTGTTTTAAAGGCCATTCGGCCTCGAGATGTAGCATAACATAGCTTTTTTTATAAGCATTTTGGGGGGGAGAGTTGGGCTGATACGGCACTGGATGTATATTACCTCTTGCATTGCAGCAACGCCCAGTAAGTTATTATCAAGTGTGATTCAGTTCATGGGACTTTCCATCTCTGACGATGGGCTTTATCCAGATTTATGTTTACTAGTAATATTTGGTCTTGTTTTTCTTCCAACAATATAGAAAACTTCATTGGTCTTATTCGATATTTGAAAAAGATATCCGAATAAATTTATACTTTTTTTAATAAAACCATATTTGAAGGTGTAAGTGAGTGAATGCATTCAGATGAACAAAGTCTTTCCCTTTAAAAGTTTTTCAATTTTAATATCTACTGATTGTAGAAAGAAAAGTGAGTGTTGAAATGTTTGAAATGCGACATTTAAGTAAATAGTTTTCTATAGTTTAATTTTGCTAATCACGAAACTGTTAAACATTACTTTTAAGTAAGCAGTATTTGTTTTGCGCTTCCATGTACAGAAGAAAATCCATTCGCAATTACGAATGTTCTTCCCAAAACAAAATGTAGCAGCGGTATGTGACCCACTAGCAAGCTCCATTATTTTTGTTTTTATGATCATCAATTCAATAAAATGTATTTATACTTTTGCTTTTTCCGCTTGGTAATCACCTCATATGCACTGACCAAATAGGCAAAAAACACTAACGTCTGGGACGTAATGCAAAACATGCATGAAAATGAATGCAGTAATCAACATCTACGTACAAGAGATATTCACACATGTCGGAGCATATTAAAGAAACATTGAATTTTGTCAAAGACCAAGGGCGTACGCAAAGGGGTGGTGGGGTGGGTGAAACCCCCCTTGAGCATGATATTTTACAAGAACTTTATGACCTACGCAAAGGAGATTAACTGTTTTCGCCTACTTTTTGCTTGTTAATTTGTCGACTTAAATGCAAATACCACGGAATGAATTTGCATGCAAATTTCAAGAAACATTGTAAATGGGTCAAGAAGTAACATTTAGGTTTTGATGGGAATCTGCGTCATCGTCTGTCCCCAGAACCCATCTCACCACTTTGTGCAGACCTTTTGTCCACGACGCATGTTTAAGATTGTAAGCAGCGATAGTTCACTTTATCCGAAACAATTGTCTTTATTTTGTCTGCTATGGTTGATCAGTGCAAGCGCTGATCCCATTGGCTACATTACCAACTTCTGTAGCATGATAAAACTGTTCCACGAGCTCAAAAACAGCAGTTTTTAACATAGAAGCATATTCAGGAATTTGATAATGTCTCAGCACAGAAAAAGGAAAACTAAAAGTTTGTTGGACTTCTATATATAACAAAAAATTAAAAGTTTTCTTGCGTACTTTATGCGACTTCTCAATTCTTGTGTGGTTTAGCAAGATTCCATCTTGCAAACCGGGCTGTGCGCCAGCCAATTCAGCCGCACAATTTCTATGCTCGACTGCTCGTATTCGACAAGACATTAGCACAGCTTCATTTGCAGTTGTAAATTGCTCTGACGCAGTGATGAGTGTGTTTTACTCCCCTGCTTTAACACCCAGCCTGATATTTTTGCAGTTATGAACGTCTGTGTCGTAGGTTTGAGTGTATGTTCCTCCGATATCCAAACCTGGAGTGCTGATAGTTTATAGTCAGTTCAATGACACATAAATTGAGGGGAATGCGTGTAGACGAATGTGCGCATTATGTCAAAAATCTTCGCCAAACATTGGTTTGCAAACATGAATATGACATCAAATTGTGACGTCACAAACAGTGCACATCAAATACAAATAACCACCATATAACACTGAATGAAGCCCTACCATAAAGATTTTCTGCGTACGCCACTGTCAAGAATTGCCACACAACTGAAAACCAATGCGGAATGGAAAACTTCAGTAAATTCATTAAACTTTTCACACACGAAATAAGTTGGCAAAGTCTTTGTACCTTCGATAAAGAAGCCAAAAAATTGCAAGATGTTATTGTCAATAACAAGAAATTAAAACGTTTTGGTACAAAATCACATAGTCTTGTATTGTTGATATCTTCAGATTTTAACTGAAACTAACAGCGTTACTCTTTGCTATGGGTACAACATCAAATGGAAATAAGGCCATACAACTGAAATAGACCAATAGCTTTCACGAAATCAAGACAAGCATTCGATTTTTAGCGTTTTGTCGGCGTTAGAGGTTTGGAATCACTTGCGCAGAACTGCTTGCAGCTAGTGCCAGATTAGTTACTTGTCTATCTGTAGCCACTGTTCATAACTAAAGCATGAACGATTGAGGCATGTTTCACAGTAGTACCTTAATCTGAAAATGATTTTGTTAGCTTAACACTAAATAGCTGCAAAAAAAATTGACAACGTATGTTAGAACGTCGAAAACTAAACTGAGCATCGGCAAAAGCAGAAACTTAAACTAATTTCGACTTCGTAGAAAAGTATTTAAAATTTTTACAAGCAAAAGGTATTCAGCAAAACGACAGCATAAACGAAAAGTTATATACTCTATCATATTGCTTTTGTGGATTTCATTAGACGTGTTAATTGTTAGTGGTTGTTTGTCATTACAATGCTATTAGGATAATTTCGTTAAACAATTGCTTGGATTATTGGAAAATACCTTTCCATGCAGAAAACTGGTATAATCATCCCGTTTTTCGAACAACAGGCCACATTAATTTCAGAACCAGGGCGCCGGGACGTTCCGCTCGGGAACCCCTGGCCTTTAAATTTTTGCAAGAAGGAATTTGAACGATATGACATATTTTTAAGGTACTAACCAGTTTGTTCAATCGTATCAACATCAAGTGCAATAAACACCAGTGTTATACCATGGTCACGCCTAAAAACATGTTTAAATTTGTCGTGAAGGTGAAAGGCGTCCAAGTGAAAGCTTCAAAAATCGGCGAGGAAGAAACGAAGGGCTTTGCCAAACAAATTGACTACATAGAAAAAATTTTGTTGGACCGATGTGATTTTCAGGGACTTTCGTTTGTTCAATTGTGTGATGCCATTCGTCTTCGTAATGGGAAGGTGAGTAAATTAATTTTTGTGCGAGTTACTTTTGGATATGAAAACTGCTAATCCTGAATAAGCAACGAATTTAAATTGAAGTACTTCGTGAAAACCAATAGTGACACTTCCAACCGAGAACAATTGTCCGTACTGGGGAGATTGTGCTGATTGCTGTTCGTACTTGAATAGTGGTTGTTCATATTCGCGGATTTATTGTTGCGTTTGCCATGAGTCGTAACGCACATTTGGGTATTGGCGTTTTTCGTTGATTAGCACGTGTGCGCTTTGGTAAGTCATCAATGTGATCCGCCCGCCGTGCTGCTTGGTTGTGTTGCTTGCTCCGTCAGACAGGCTACTTCTGCTGGGCCTTTATCGACATGTTTACTGCACTTTGTATGTCTAGTATGTATGTGGGAACACAGTTTTGAAAGCCTAGTAAATATTCCGCCTACTATTTGCAATTTGCATCAATAGGCCGTTTTGTCACAACCTTAAACCACTAGTGACACTCCCGACGGTGTATAAAAAGTGAGTACAATGAAACTATACATGAACTTGTGACTAAAGGCGTTTTCACCCAAAATGATGAGATTTAGCTGATTTGTTCAAAAAGACAAAAATCGTTTATGGTAGTTTTTGCTGTATTTTAGTCAAGTTCCGATCATAACCAAATTATTCATCCACCTACAGCTTCGGTGCATCACATTAAAAGGATATGAATTCAACAACGAAGATCAATCCGCGTTGGTGTCTTGTCTGAAAAAAGTTCAAGTGGTGTGGCTTCCTCATTGTGAGGTCAGATTGTTTAGGTTGTCTTTGTATTAAGATCTGTTGAAAGTATTTAGCTATTTCCTTTGACACAAACTTTGCCAATGTGACATTCGAAAAATGTTTAAAGGCAGAAATATTGTGTTTGCACCACAGCATTTTTGAAACCCATTTTTTCTATTTTTATGAAGTAATCTAAAGAATAAACTTTCAGACAGAAAACAAACCTATGGAAATTACACAGTTCCATCTATGTGCATGCAACACCATTTCAAATTTTACGTTGCCTCAAAACAGTTACTTAATTGGTGTTGGTAAATCTGATGATCTTTCGAAAGTTGTAAAACAAAGGTTTTAGCTGAAAAAACAACTGGGAAGCAGGCTGCTTTGAAAACTCTTTTTCTTTTTGTTTCAAGAGAACTTCACGTTTTTTTTCGTGTGTCCCGTATTGTAGAAGGCGTAGCTGGCATTGGAAGAAATGCATGAGAACCTAGAAAATCATACGTCTAACATTTCCTTTTAGTTACAGCAAGTACGAGTTTTTTATTCTAGTTTTAAGGGTTCCATTCCTGGATGTGTGATGGACCGTTTATTTAAATTACTTCATATTTTGACTGGATTGATAGTTACTTTTCATGCAACGAAGCTCATTATAAAAGGTTTTCGGAGCCAAGACTGGAATAAATAGTTTGAGCAAAATTTTATTAAGTTCGCACTGAATTTAGAAAGCGAAAGTAAAAAAATTTACATCTTTCATTGATTCGTATCCTGTGAAACATTCAATAACTTGCTTGATTTTTAGGGAATTAGACTTGTTGATCAACTTATCATTCCAACATACTGCGAAGATTCTGATTCTCAACAATCTGAAAACTTAACACCTGATGCAGGAAATACCCAACAAGGTATATAATAATGGAAAGCCAGAGAGCAGAATATGTGTGAGAAACTGCAATAAGAACAATCTTCAGTGAAAGTTGTTTTGAAAAATCATGTAAATATAAGTTGACAAAACCTCTTACAAGTAAGTGAGTGGTTGAAAATAGTGACGTTTTATCGCGTTAAATTTTAACTGCTTGATTTTTACTTCATCTTTGTTTCAAATTTTCATGACTTGGCTCCAGTTATCCTTGATTTAAGCAATAGATAAAACAAAACATCTACGCTCGTGTCGACTCAATCAACGAGCCATTGCTCCCTCGGCAGTAGGTGGGCTTTCGACACGGGCCGTCGATCGTAGACCAGGTCACCCTGCTGACACAGGACATCGAGGATAGATTTTCGGCTAAAAAGAAGGCCGGAGCTATTTTTGTTGTCCTCATAGCAGCTTAGGACACTGTATGGCACCACGGCATCACCTGCAAGCCACTACAATTGCTGCCTGACACATGCATGTTCCGCATGATGATGGAGATGGTTGGCAATCGCAGCTTCACCCTTAGTACCTGAAATAGCAAAAGAAACAGGTTACGACACCTCAAGAACGGCGTCCCACAAAGATGTGTCCTGGCGCCCCTTCTCTTAAACATCTACATCTCTGGCCCGCCAACCACCGTCTACAAAAAGTATGCATATGCTGACGATCTGGCAATCATGCATGCTGATGGAGACTGGCAGGTAGTGGAAGGGGTGCTGACCAAGGACATGGCAAGTGTAGGTGAATACCTCCAGACTTGGAAGTTAAAGCTCATCACTACAAAAACGGTGTCGGCAGCCTTCCACCGTAACAACAAAGAAGCTAAACGTGAGCTTGAAGTCAAATACAACAACAAAACCCTGCCCTTCTGCTCCGAGCCCAAATACCTCGGAGTAGCGTTGGACAGGTCGCTCACGTATCGCCGACACCTTGAGTCACGTCGCAAGAAGCTGACCATCACGCGTGAGGCGGCTTGCTGGCTCTGGCTGGGGTGCTGGAGTAACACCTCTGCGAATAGCCACCCTAGCCTTGGTGCACGCAACCGCAGAGTACTACGCACCTGTCTGGTGCCGTAGTGCCCATACCCGCCTCGTCGACCCAGCCATCAACGACGCCTTGTGAATGGTGAATGGATGCCTGCGTGTTACACCAGCAGACAACCTTCCAATCCTCGCAGTCATCCAACCTGCTGAGCTTCGTCACATTGGAGCCACACTGCCTCTGGCACTCCGTGCTTTGGAGCCTGGACATCTGCTCCACTCCGCTCACCACTCCATCGAGTGCAGATGCACGGCGCCTCAAATCGAGACACCCATTTGTACACGTCGCACAACATCTCATCAGTTCATCTGACAACAATAACATGAGTGCGGCGCAGTGGGTGGATCATCAATGGAATGCGGAGTGGGCGGACATCCGGCTTGACCGCCTCCACACCGGTGTTGGATGTTTCCGCCCCTGCTTGTACAACTGGGGTATGGCCTCTTCTGTGGTCTGTGAGTGTAGCGCAGAAGAACAAACCGTTATCCATGTTGTCCTTCAACGTCCAATCCATCGACCTCCCCATGGACTGCACGGCCTGACGGTTCTTGACGATGAGACAATCGAATGGCTGCTTAACACCTGCCCCGAGATCTAGTGCGGCCAAGCAGTGGTTTAAGCAATTCGCTCACAAGAAGTGCTGCCTAAGGTGCTAGGATAAAACAAACGGGGTCTGTGTCGTTAGAGACACGTTTAATATAGTCCTACAGAGCAAGGCAGTTTTAAAAAAAGGTAGCAGAATTTTCATCAAACTGATAAAAATCATTAAAAGTAATGTTTTGAAACAAATGTTAAGGAATTTACTGCGAAGCTAACAAAGGATTCCTACATAATAAAAAAACATAGGCCTGCACGTGTTCTTCGAAAGATATTTTAAAAGTTTATAATTACGGGATTTCCTCATCAGGCAAACAAAAGCTGAATTATTTTAATTTTTTACAGTAAGTCAAAAAAACTAAAAACGTAATTACGCACTTAAATTTACTGCAATACTATACACTTGTTCTGTGAATTTTACACAACTTACATTTTTGTAATTTTTCAGAAACTTCCAGTTCACTGCCAACGTTGAGCCAAGTACCAAATTTGTTGCAAGAATATAAGAGCTGCTTAGCAACCAGGAAATTTGATGAAGCAAAAAAAACAAACAAAGAAATAAATTATTTGATCACAAATGAGATCAACACAACAGGAAAGGAGATGAGGATATTTGCTGATGATCTGGTGAAAAAAGCTGATTGCTTTGAAGAATCTATTCCTGTTTATTTCGCAGCAGCTTCTCTGTATAAGAAAGAAGGATATTTGTCGGGCATGGGTTCGTGTGTTGGTGGTGCGTTGTGGGAAGAAGGAATGCATGTGGCGAATATGGGGATGATTAAACGTGATGTTACGATGAAGGAGGTGGTGAAGCGTCACGTGATCCCGCTCATGCATGACGTTAAAAACCAAATATTGGAAGTGACATCAGTGAGTGAGAAAGATAAGTGCGAGAAGATGAGTTGGGTTCTGTATTGCATCGCTAGGAGCGAAGCATTGGTCTATGATGGCGAAGCAGCGGCGCAAGCGATGAAGGAAAGTGATGTGTGGGAAGAAAGGAAAAAACCATGGTGGAAGAGGAAAAGAAGATAAGGGATGTATTGTGGTGCAATAAAGAGTGTCAATTCTAACTTTTTGTCACAGTCATAGAGAAATTAACTTGACTCAGTAAAAGTTGTTTGTAAATATCTTGTTTTTATCGCTTGAAATAATTCCATTTTGAAAAATCTGAAACCTGCAAAAAATACCATAATTTTATGTTACAACCAACAACTTTATTTTGCCAAAACAAACTCACAAATGAGAAACTTGTTTTTTGAAAATGTATGTAAACTCTAGTTTTAAGGTGATTTTTGCTGCGACTTACTTGCGCCTATGTTGGTCTTGTGAAAATGTCTTTGTCACGCAGTATGATCGTTTGGAATATTTCAATGTAATCACTCAACCATGACTTATATTCCTGTTTTGTGAGATTTTGCAATATAAATTTTAAATTCATGCGTAAAACTTTTCTATCATCCGTGGGATAATGACAAAAATTATAATCAGAAACTTCTTCAGTGTGATGAAAATTTTCGTTACTGTCACCTTATTTCCAACAAAAATACACATGAACTTACCCTTTGTTGTCTTTGACATTGGTCTGATGAAGTTGTTTTCATTTCATCACGTCACGCTCCATCGAGCAACAGCCGAAGACAAAGCCTCTGAAGGTTTTGTTTTCGTCCCTAAACTGCCCAAAAATATTTTGTTTTCGGTTCAAAAAAGGCCCAAACGCCGTATGCAGCAACATGGCTGTTTGTAAAAGTTGCTTGAACAGAAAATACCATAAACATTTTTAAACCTGAGACAAGCAGCAAATAACATCCATAGGGAGTTCCTAACTGCAACTCAAGCCTCCTTTAATCTTTACGTTCAAGTTGATAGAAGTTTATTTAGAACTCATTGATGAAACCCGATCACGAACTTCAACAAAGGTTTTCTTCAAATGCAGGTAGTTTGGGGGTTTCATAGGGTGGGAATTTGTGATGTCATCCTATAATCCTAATTTTCGGGACGATATCTTTGACGATTTGACAAAGCATCCCGGCGGATACGACTAAATGTGTAAGTGTGCATTTCCTTATTAGAAATGGAATCTTCGACTGGAATCACGCACTCAAAGGGTAAATTGTTTCCTTTAAGGTAGGTGCTAACTTGCGCCAATTACGGTATTTACGTTGCTACCTGTAAATTATGCGGAGAACAGTATGCTGGCCAAGCCTCAAATAAATATCGAAACGTTGGAATTCCCACCGCTCTTCGTGGGACACTGTCAATTTGTCTAATGACCAAGAGCAGGTGCCTTTACTACACCATGTGGTGCACGAAC
>JGI24158J21664_10005377_pt1 | contig 16740 bp, 18 predicted proteins | sample Ectturendosymbi3_FD_21664 | JGI IMG/M metagenome (IMG submission 21664)
TTCCACATTTCATGATTATGGTAGGGAAGGCACTGCCTCGTGCCGTCACGCCGTAAACGTAGCCAGGGGTCGGCCAACAGGGTCAATCCCCCAAATTTTTCGAAAATAAAGTAATTTTGCGCTTTGAGAGGCGATATCCCAAACAAAATAGTGTTTTTCGCCGAGAATTAAACATTTTGGTGCCCCAAATTTCCCCCCCCCCAAACTTTTCTGCGGGGCTACGCTATTTTGTCACGTCATCAATTTTTTATCATTCAGAATTTCGAACAACTTGCGCTTGCCCGGAAAAACAGAGGTACCCTGAACTTTTTCTCTGTCTTGAAATGTGTTTCATCTTTAAGGATTTTTGAGCAACTTGCGCTTGCCCTGAAAAATAGAGTATGCCCTGAATTCGCTGTATTGAATATATATTTTTTATCATTCAAAATTTTGAACAACTTGCGATTGCCCTGGAACACAGAGTGTTCCCTGAATTTTTTACTGCAATGAAATATTTTTTATCTTTCAGGACTTTTGAGCAACTTGCGCTTGCCCTGAAAACAGAGTTTGCCCTGATTTTTTTCAAGCCAGGGGGGAGGCCGCCCCCCCGACCCCCGCCTCGTACACCACTGTGTACAGAAACTCTTGCACTACCAAATCTAGAAACCTAAGTGCGAGAACATGCTACTGGTGCTTTCCCATGGCAATACAGCGTTGAACGCCCTTCAGTGTATAAGCCTAAAAAGCTTGGAAAAGTGTTTCTTGCGCTATGACTTGTGCACACACACAAAAATAAAAAGGCTACGTCAATCAAAATATTTTATCAGTTAAATGTCAAGAATCAAAACGTGAAAACAGTCCTCAACCTAAATTTAGTTAAAAACTATCAGGTTTCGAAGAGAAAATGCAGCTAAACAACGCTTTTTTGAGAAATGTACTACGTTAATAATGGTGATCCGCTTTGCCCCTAACAAAAGTGATAATCAAAAGGTCGTAGAAGAAAAGCGGTTTGACGGGGCACTAACTGCAATGTCAAGATTTCTCTGATCAATTTGAAAGTTCCAGAAATTTTCAGCAGAACCCTAATGTTATAAAGTTTCTTGAGGACAAATTGAGGCCTGTCTAAGACATAATAGTACACGAACAAATAGATAAAATGCCTTAAAAATACGAACATTTTAAACTATCTCCTAAGTTGACACTTCCAGCATATTTGTGGTTGAATACCAATCATTTACGAAATTTAGATCAGATAAGTCACAAGACACTTCCAATTTACTCAGGAACATCAAGACAAATCTTGCAAGGAGATAACTAACGAGCAAGACAAAGAAATATTCAAATAAGATTTCTTAAAAAATGATTAGAATGTAAAATTTCATCTTTATTCTTTCAAAGTTTCTACAAATGTCAAAATTGCTATGCAATGTTTTGAAAATTTCGGGGGGGGGCAAATGCCCCAAATGACCCCCCCCCTGGTTGCGCGCCTGCCAAGACATTTCAATTACACAAATTGCAGCATCTAAGGTTGCTCATGGATTTAATAAATTGATAGTCATGCTATTTCGTGTTTCTTTTGTTTCATTCATGAACAATTCTGCATTAAGCAAAGAAGACTCGCAGAGCGTTTTGAGGATTTGAACAGCTCTACAGCATAATCGACTGGTAAGTTATGGAGTTGCAAAGTGGCGCGGAAAGAACGGCTCAGTGCGTGATTTCAAAGTACGAGTATCTCGTACACTGGCAGCGAAAGTGCCAGGCGAAAACCCGCATTTTAGAGATTTTGTTTAGACCTCTAGCGTTAGTGGTTGACACGTTATGGTCCGAAAACGTACATTAACTAAGAGATCCAATTATGGGATCAATTATTTGATTATCCCAATTTATTCGAATTATGGGATTAATTAGACAACTGTTGATTTTAAGACATAACTTTGTCTATATCAAATACGTCACATGCTTGATTAACTTGAAAGTTTTAAATACAGTTTTTGGTATTGAAGGTGCATTGCCTCAGTTACCTCTCCTGACTACACGCCTGTCGGCATGTAATGACTGGACGAATTTCAAGCTACTACAGTGGCTTTGAGGCAAAAGGTACAAAAAGTTGGTGACCCCGCCCGAAAGTAATATCAGTACAGATTGCTGTACTGCCCACCGCACAGGGCAAAAACCTGCTGTTCCTGTTTTGCTAAATCTATTACTACCGAACTACATACGCTGCTGCCCAGTGAGTCATAAGTTACACAAACAGCTTTCTTTACAGTTAAAATCGCCCACCTGTGCAAAAGCAAGCCCGTATAAATCGGTCTGTTGTGATTTAATTTATTATGTACTGGTCAGTCGTCTTTCTTGAATGTGTTCCGTTATGAAGTAGTTTGTTATAAGCGTGGACTGGTATGAATAGATCTGTTATGAACGTAGTCTCTTATGAACAGAAGTGTCTGTTATGGTCTGTTTTGAAGAGGTCTGTTATTGTCTGTTATGAAGGTCTGTTACGATCGTGGTTCTGTTGTGAGTGGTCTGTTATGAATGGTCTGTTTTGAAGAGGTCTGTTATGAAGGCCTGTTACAATCGTGGTTCTGTTGTGAGTGGTCTGTTATGAATGGTCTGTTTAGAATAGGTCAGTTTTGAAAGGGAAACGTGGTTCACCTGTGTATGGATGTGCTAGCGCCATCCTCCAGATGAATTGTAACAGAGCACTACTCCGTTCAAACTTATGTTGGCTGCATTATTTTGTCAGTGATGTTTTAATGCACTGATATTGATACCTGATAAGTATTGACCTATTAGAGTCCAGTGGTTTCAACCTAGGGGTCGTTTGCCATTTTTCTAGGGGTCACGAGAGCTTTTGATAAAAATACTCATAATTACTTCTATATTTTATATTTCTTATATGGAACAACTTTTTGTCGTAGCCAAAACAATAGGATCACCTGGCAAAAATGATAGCCTACTTCCTCATTCAAAATTCTTTTAAATGTGATTATGACCTTTACAGTACCATTGCGTTTGGCAACGCACGAATGACTTTGTGACGTAAGAATGTGCTGTCTTTGTAAATTAGACATCTGATTGCTGTAGCTAACGAAGGGTTGCCAGATTGGCTTTTTTGACATCATATTTAACAAATTTTGCTTTTTTAGAGGCAGTTGGCGTCAAAAAAATTGTTTGGCTTTTTGTTTTTTTCTCTTTAATATTTGGTTTTTCTGGAGGCAGTTGGCACATAGGCTTACTATCAGACTGGTGTCTTGTCTTTTTGAATATCTTGCTGAAAAGTGTTATTAGGTTCTTTTAGACAGTTCTTGGTGTGTTTTTTCAAACGTTATCTGGTAACCCTAACCCATATCTCCAGAACCGAACACAGGAATCGTTCAATGCAGTTGTTGTCATTATTGGTCGTGTTCAAACACATTGTCTTGCCCTTGTATATAATAAACTAACTCAATTCATGTGTATGGAATTCACAAAGTGAAAGAGCAGTTTTGATAAAGTGCGGAAATGCAGTAGTAACTGGGAAAAGACATTTCTTTGATTGAAGAAAGCCAGTGATGGTTCTGTGGATGCATATTGCAAATTATGCCACACTACAATTATACCAACGCACAGTAACTCGATGAATCATGAAAAAAAAACGAAATGCATCAGAAGAGCTTCGCCAACAGGTAAAACTGTTCTCAAAGTTGTTAAGGGTTCAACCAGCAAAAGTGTTGCACTGAAAGTGTCTCAACTTCAGATTGCTGTAAGCATAACCTGTCACGGTGCTATTCGCTCTATTGACCACCTTACAACTAATAAAGAATTGTAAATTTCATGTTATTTTACAATTTGGCTTTATTTTTACTCGGTTTGGCTTTTTTTAGACATGTTTTGGATTTATTCTCAAAAGGTGTCTGGCAACCCTGAGCTAACTTGGGAGTTATTCTGGTTTTCACTGTGTTGTGCTGTGGAGTGATTTATGTACGTCACGAGTCTCTCTCACTGATGCTGTCATGTGCATGAATTTAAGAAATGAGCCTTTGTTCAACATAGTGATATCGTACGTTATTTTTTAGTCATTGTGATTTTCTGTTGTGCAACCACAACTGCATTTCATATGCCTGACTGGAAATTTTCGGAAGGACTTCGTTAGGTTAAATTGGGTTGCAAAATCGGTCGCTGCATAAAATAGCTTGAAAACCATTGTATTAGAGATCAGTGGCGTACGCAGAAAATTTTCATGGGGGTTTCATTCAGTGTCATATGGTGATCATTTGAAGTTGGTCTGCATTGTTTGCGACGTCATAATTTGACGTCATATTCATGTTTTCCAAACCAACGTTTTGGCGAAGTTTGTGCAGATCAGCCATAGCAGACAAAATAAAGACATTTGTTTTGGATAAAGTGAACTATCGCGGACCACAATCAACGATAATCCAGATTCCCACCAAAAACTTATTACAGTATTCCTTTTTGGCCTATTTGCAATGTTCCTTGAAACTTGCATGTAAATTCATTCTGTGGTGTTTGCATTAAGTTGACAAATTAACAAGCAAAAAGCATGCGAAAACATTAATCCCTTTGCGCAGATAATAAACTTTTTGTAAAATATCAAGGCCATGGGAGGAGTTTTAACCCCCCGACCCCCCCCTTGCGTACGCCCTTGTTAGAGATTGGGCATTGGTCAGCCACCTAAGATTCTTATCGAAATTGGTAAGACTTAAGGACTTACCAATCATTGTCTTAAACAAAGCTTTCGAGGTCACAGCAATATTGATTTCGCACACCAAGAAAGATGATGTGTTCCTCTTCGTGGCGGTGTAGATAGTTGCTTTGCACCTGCTTGTTGCAACATATTCCTTCATTGAAACAGCGTTCTGCACTCTTCCTGGTACACCAGTCCACAGTAACAAATTCCTACTCTTTCCGCGTGTAGGAAAATGCGTAGGTTTCCAATCCGAAACCAGAATCTCGAAAGCATACTTTACTGCAAAAGGAAAACGCGGCGCTGCCTATATATTAAACCGACCTCCACCAACTGCCTGTGATTTTCTGCTCGTGAAAAAAAGTTCAGCTGCAGCACAAAGTTTGACGATCAAGTCAGCAAGCTCTATCAGTGTCATTACCTGCTTTTTCTTGCTCACGTATTGTTCTTCTGATTTGAGTTTAAAAGTTTAAGAAGCAAGAAAAGATGAAGCCAGCATTCCTCGTTATTTCGATTGTTCTTGCAGTTACTTTCGCGACTGCAGAAGGCTGGTGAGGAATACGTTACACATTTTTGTTGAAGCGAAAATTGTCTTGCTTTTCCTTGCCTACTGTAGCCTAATAGCCTAACTCGCACAACCTTGAGCTACCATCATGACGTTCAGGTCAATAACTTTCGAAAAGACTGCTTTTTGTGAACATCATGACACCAACCTCCATGCTCAGTTGAATTTGTGAATCGCACTAGGCATATTATTCCAACAGCGGTTGTTGTCTCAACATAGCCACACTTTTCCGGTTCGCAATTCCACGATGAAAGTAAATTTCCCAAAGCTGGTCCTTGTCAAGTGGCTTTCGAATGGCCGTTTTCCACTCATTGTTTTAAAGTTATTTTAATCCATAAGGCAAACACATATGTTTTGCAAGTGATTCTTCAACACACGACTGTTATGTTAAAGTACTTTTGCACCAGGACGAATAAATGTTGGTATTCTTTTGTAAATATTTTAAATAATAGTCAACATCACTCATCTCTACACTTCAACTGATTTAATTTTATATCTTTCAACACAATTTAAGAATCTGCAATAAAAATTGAAGTTGTGCAAAATTACTTTGTGTGCAATCAGCTGTGCTTCACATCTGATTTTGTGCGTAAATTTGCGAGAGGTCTCAAATGGTTTCAGCGACAAACTCTGACATTCACACCATTTTTTCTATGCTTTTTTCAGGAGCTTCCACGTTCACTTTGGAGATAAGCAACCGAAAATAAGGATCGATGAAAATGAGGTACATCTTTGCATTGATTCATGTAGGCCTACGTTTAAACTGTGCTGCAGGAGAAAAATCAACACCAGATTTTATTTCCCTCACACTTCGCTCCTTAATCAGAAGCCAACACAATTATCGCAAAAACGTTTGGTTAAGTTTTAACATAAAAAATTCAAAAATCTGCCAACAGATATCAATTTCCGAATTCTCTCTGCAATGTTCTTCACATTACGTAGTCAAAGGCATCCCTGCTTTTTCAACTTTTTCAAATGAGTCTAAGGCGTTTGACAGAAATAACTGCAACTATTATATACGACAGGAGTGGATTCAGAGGAGAGCGATCGCCCCAATCGCCCCCCCCCTAAAACCCGCGAAAGTAACTTTATACACCATACTTTCGTACAATCTGGGAAACAACATTTGCGATATAAAGCCATTTGGTGGTCTATTGTTTTGTCACAGCAGTGAAATATACTTCATCTCTCCAACAGTAGCGAAGCCGTTTAGAGACTTGACTACCAAAGACTACTGAATTTGCCTCCCACCCTAACTTTACTGGCTGGAGCCGCACTTGAGCGCAATGTATCAAGTATGTGTAAAATAATGTGGCTGGTAAGTGGTAGGACGCAGGTCATGCAAGTGAAGTAGGGAAACATGCTTTTTGCTGCCGAATGAGACTTTTGGTCACAAGACCGTCGGTGTGGTTTTTCCTCCGATGAAGTGCAAACAGCCTGTAGCACTAGATGTTTCTCTGAAAATTTAAAAGTGCTAAGTTTGATGAACAAGTGAAGTGTTTTGATGTTTTGGTTCATGCCTTGCAGAAGCATGACAGTTACATTCACAGACAAATAAAACTTTTTTTTGTGCAGCAAACAAACTCAGAGGCACCTTTGCACAGTGCTCTAGTGCAGTTAAACACACATTTTTTGAGCCTATTTCATGCCAATGTATGTTGCCAAAACAGATGCAAGTAGACACAGTTTAGTTCTAGTATTAAACGCCTATAAACACACCCATTGAATGTTTCATTGCATCTCCAGGAATGTAATGATTCGCCAACATCAACTTACCTATTTCGTCAAAAAATTTGATAACTTGGTGGAAAGAATTTGATTCATTTTTTAAACGAGGTACAACTTCATCTAAGCTTTTATCCACTCACTTCAAATGCATGATGCTATTTACTAATCTCTTATTCTCGTCTATTCCATTACTTTATGTACTAAATGCATGTGTTTCCTATGCGTTGTATCAGTGTTTGGTCCCTTTCAGTAATTTTTGCGCGTACCCACTAACATCCTTCTTCGATGTAACACTTCTCACGATGTCTGAAAATTTGTGTTCTTTCGCTAACCCCTTACCCCGTAAATAAGAACATAAACGTGATTTTAGCAGACTGACACCTTCCTGTAACGCAGAGGCACGATATGGCAGACTACAGGCACCATCAAGATGGCATTGCTTCATTGCTTGGTACTATCTACAAAATGTCCAGGTAAGTCCAATATGCTCAAAGGTTTTTTTTACCTCACTAACCCTATATTTTTCAAGAACTTTGCTAGCAATCGACAAATAAATATTAGAATGTTTTGCAACCACAACTCTCTCTTACCTAACTGTTGCTTTTTTCGTCTCACATTTACCCAATCTTCTTAGCTACATCAATGATTCGATTGCAAAAATGTTCGTGATAATCATGTGGAGTGAAAATTGACAAACCTTTCAGTACTCTTTACTAACGTCAAGGTTTGATTTTTCTTGAAACGATTTGATCAGTAAATTTACAGAAAAAAAAGTTCGTTTCAAATCTAAGAAACGTGATTGTTCAATAAAATAATGTTTTCATCAAAAATTGGTCTTCGCGCTCACTGCGTGTATGCAGTAGAACCAGTGGTGGGTTTAAGGTTGGGAGTGCCCAAGGCAAGACCAAAAAGGGGGGCTCTGATGACGTCATCATATTCAGCCAACCTTGATAAACACGTTTGATCAAACCTAGGATACGGCCACCGAAGGATACGTTCCTGAGACTACGGCATGACTGACTACAGTGCTCTCACTTTTAGGGTTTTGCCCCCAATATTTGAAGTTTTAACCTTTTTCATGGATTTCTTAGGGATTTTCGGAAAAGTATGAAAGTGTGTAAAATGAACTAGTCATAATTGTAGGATACTGAATACATAATTATAGGATACATTGTGGGATACATAATTGTAGGACTTACATAATTGTAAGTCATAATTTTAGGATACTGAAGTTAACTTGATGATCGATTAGTGGTTGAGCATTTTCGCCCCCTTGGCGTTTTTTCGCCCCCCTAACGCCCCCTTTGAATTTTTCGCCCCCTTGCCCATCAAAATCGTCCCCAAAGGGGCGATTCCGCCCACTTTGAGAAACACTGGTTTAGACTTCTGCTGCTCGCTTCACTTTGCTTTTTACCACGCAATAATTTACAATTTTAAGCAACATTGTGATGCAACTGATAAATGTTTAATGCAATTTCGCTGGTGTTCACATATCTCAAATAGTTGATCATCAAGTGGCGTACGCAGAAATTTTTCATGATGGGGGTTTTCATTCAGGGGCATATGGTGGTCATTTGTGTTTGCTGTGTGCTGTTTGTGACGTCATAATTTGACGTCATATTCATGTTTCCAAACCAACCTTTTGGCGAAGTTTGTTGACATAATATGCATATTTTTCTGCATCGACTCCCCTTATTTTATGTGTCGTTGCACTGAATATCAACTACCAGCGCTCCAAGTTAGGATATCGGAAGAAAATACACTCAACGCTACGACACAGCAGTTCATAACTGCAAAAATATCAGGTTGCACCTTAAAACAAGGGAGTAAAACACTCATCAATGCGTCAGCGCAATTTACAACTACAAAATGAGACTGCGCTATAATGTCTTGTCGAATACGAGCAGTCGAGCATAGAAAAAGTGCGACTGGACTAGCTGATGCACAATCCCGTTTGAAAGATCGAATCTTGCTCAACTGCACAAGAATTGAGAATGCGCATAAAGTACGCAAGAAAACTTTCGATTTTTTGTTATTTTTAGAAGTCCAGCAAAATTTTAGTTTTCCTTTTTCTATGCTGATACATTATCAAATGCCTGAATGCTTCTATGTTAACAACTGCTGTTTTTGAGCTCGCGCAACAGTTCTATCATGATACAGAAACTGGTGATGTGGCCAATGGGATCAGCGCGCTGATCAGTCTTAGAAGACAAAATAAAGACAATGGTGTCGGATAAAGTGAACTATCGTGAAACACAATCTTAAACATGCGCAGTGGACGAAAAGTCTGCAAAAAGCGGTGAGATGGTTTCTAGACGCAGACGATGACCCGGATTCCCACCAAAACCTAATTATTACTTTTTGGCCCATTTACAATATTCATTAAAATTTGCATGCATATTCATTCTGTGGTGTTTGCAGTAAGTCGACAAATTAACAAGCAAAAAGTATGCGAAAACAATTAGTCAATCTCCTTTGCGCGGATAATAAAGTTTTTGTAAAATATCAAGTTCAAGGGGGTAACCCACCCCCCTTGCGTACGCCCTTGATTGTTTCAGATAAAGTGAACCATCGTGAAACACAATCTTAAACATGCATGATGAACGAAAGGTCTGCAAAAAGTGGTGAGATGGTTTCTGGATGCAGACGATAACCCAGATTCCCACCAGTACCTAATTATTTTTTTTGACCCATTTACAATGTGCCTTGAAACTTGCATGCAAATTTATTCCGTCGTATTTGCATTAAGTCGACAAATTAACAAGCAAAAAGTATGCGAAAACACTTAATCTTCTTTGTGCAGGTAATAAAGTTTTTGTAAAACATCAAGCTCAAGGGGGTGGGGTTCAACCCCAAACCCCTCCCCTTGCGTACGCCCTTGTGCTCATCAAATGCTGACGTTCTGCTTGATAAGACTGTGTGCATGAGAACAAAAACTAACCGTCTAAGTAACACAGAAATTTCTGCAAACATTTGACAAAAAAGGAGGTGACAGAGAGGACGATGAAGTATTAGGTGGCATTAATGTATCACCCAACTTGTTAGATATAAGGTGAAACTTGCAAGGTTGGCAGAGGTTGCTGAAAATAGCAAAGTTTGACAGTACATCCCAGATCTGTTTAAAAGTTGTAATGCTACTGACCCTTCCGAGATGAAATGTGGGTTTGGAAAATCGCGATGCTAATAATGAGAAAGTATATCGTCTATATACATGTTGTCTTTCGGCAGTGAGAAGGAAAAGCGTCATGAAGAATGACTGAACCGGGGAGATTCACTCAACTAACGTGGAAGAAGAAAATATTAAGTCTTCCCTGCATTGATTCTATGTGAATAAGAGCTTCTGTTGCCTCTAGTATGCAAAATACATACCCGGTACTCTGCAAAAGTCTTATTCTTGGCTGTGAAAGGAGTCCTTTGAATAAACAATCATCAGGATGTAGTTGTTCTTAGTGTATTATAGAACAATAAGTACCGTCGCTCATTTCATGAGCTAAATCAGGGATGGGCAATTAATTCTTGCTCAGGGGCGACTTTGAGAAGGCCTTGTTTAGCGGAGGGCCGTACCTTCTAATTTGATCGTAAAATAAATAAATAAAACAAAAACAATAACAACACACAGAAAAGGTTTTATTATAATTGTTTTTGTGCAAATCTACTTTACTCAGCTCAAGCAATTCAATGCAACCTCACACGCAACCTCACACACTTTTCCACAAATTTTAGATTTAAACATTTACCATGAATGGTTCCGAGGGCCACTGCACGAGCGTTTAATTGGCCATCCCTGAGTTAACATAATGTTTATATGTTCGTCTAACAAATAAAATTCTGTCGATAGCAATCCTGATATCCAATAATCCTCTTCCACTATGGTATGAACGAAAATTTTATGACGAACACAACGCGCAACTGTCCAACAGACAGATAAGGTCAAAATGTGATCAAAATGCCAATGGTTCAGACCAGTCGTTCGAAGGCAGAATCATTATCTCTATTTGTCTTTTTTATAGAAATAAACACTGCGTTACAAACAACACAGCAAGTGGGGAAAATCTTAACAAAACTCACGCTGAACATTTCAAAAATATGTGTTTTCATTGACATCAAATATCAGGAAGGACGAGACCAAGTAGGCACTGCTGGTTGAGCACACGTCACCAAACCTGACAGTCTGCCTTCCATTCCCGGTCGAAGCTTGACAGGTTCAACTCATTTAAAGTTGTCGCACAAGCACAGTATAGTCGACAGTAGAGATGGCACGGTCCGAGATTTTTTGAGCCTGGACGGCCCATATCCTGCGACACCCAGCCCATTAACCGCCAGTGGATCAGGGGCATTTGTTCTTTTTCCATCCGGCCCGCCCATGGCCCGCTAAACGATTATACGGTGTAGTTACAAATATCAAACAAAAGCAATTTACTTTTCAGTTTCATCAACACTAAAAAAGCCTTCAAAAAACTATACATGTTTTATTTTGAGACGTTTGGGATTATTCTTAATCCATCTTCAGTCAAAAAATAAAGCCACACTTGGCAACGCTAGCTGTTCAAAACCAAAAGACTCAGTGACGCAAGAAATGAGAGTGTGACGCAAAAGACGTCAGAAGCAAAACCACGACCGCCTAACCTGTTAAATTCGCTAAAAGTAAAAGCAGTTCAACAGCTATGCAGAAAGTGCTAAGACAAAACCTACATAAAATCGTAACCTACGAAAACAAGCCAAGACCAGCCGCAAGAGACCGTTCACAGAGCACTGAAAGCGAAGGATGCAAAAATTTCAACAATTACCAGTATTACAATCAGCACGATGTGTTTACGTCAGCACCAACAGCAATGCACGAAACATGTATCAACATAACAACTGAGCATCAACCAATGATTTGACATAAAATCTACGTATTGAAGAGGTGTAAAGGGGTCTACATTAATCTCGGGTCGCTGTTCTTGTATCAGAAATCTCTCTTTACTTAATAATTCGCTGTAGTTAAAAGCAGATGCCAAGATTTCAGGATTTTTGAAGTCCATGAAATGACCTGGATATGTGCAAATGCAACTGCGCAACCATGCAGACACACAAAGAGTGAAGAGTTCCCAACGTTAAAAGGACTATGCGATGTATATATAGATATATATGCAGCCTATGCCGTGTTAAATTTAGAATGTTGGAAGTGCGCGAGAATGAGATAGCGCTGCGCAACTTGTCTGGTGGTACTGCGCAGTTGTGCACCTAAGAGGGAATACTGTTTCAGAGTGAAATGCACAGCACGCAATTGTAAAGTAGGAATTTTTATTAGAAACCATCAAGCTTACTAGCAAGGTTTACCAGATGACTGGCAAAATTCACGGGGAAACATTATGTTTACAAGCAGTAGCATAAAATGAAAGTTACAACTAATTGGTAGCGAACCTGCATTGCTTTGCACAGCAGTACCTTACCAGTATAAAAAAGCAATGTAAACAAATGTGTGAAGTTTTCATCTGTGGAAAAATATATATTTTCAGCACGGAAACCAGTCTTATTTTCTTCTAAACTTAGCAGAATAAATTGTGCTTTACTTTGCAATTCATCACTTCTAATTGAATGCAAAAGATAAGAAATCAGAAGTTTTCAGCTTTATTAAAAATCAAAGGTGAATTTCTTGCTATAAGTCATACTATTTCTTTGAACAAGGGGCGTTTAAAACACAACCTCGCATTGGTGTTAATGCAAATGTGTGCATATTAGAAAGTACAGATGAGAGAGGTAATTGATGTGTTTTGCGCTCTTTGCATGGTTTCCCCGGGCAGCGCTGTTGGCTGGAATCGCCAAGACTACAACAGGCAAAGCACACAACCAGTGAAAAACCCTGGGTCAATTGGGATTGGTCTATGTTTAAATGCTCGGACACAAATGTAGTTTTCCAAACAGCCATTTTCTTGATTCTGGTCGTAATAAATAACAAAACGTCCTCCGGCATTTACGGAAAAAGCAGCAACTGCCTTTCCAGACATTGTTTATATTATCGCTATCTTGAGTTACGTTTCTGCTAGCAACTGTTCTCTGAATCGTCTAAACTTGTGATTGTTTTTTCGCTGATTTCCTCATGGTAAGAGCCAGTGGCGCACGCAGAACATTTTCATAGGGGAGTTTCATTCAGTGACATATGGTGGTCATTTGTATTCGATGTGCGTTGTTTTAGGCGTCACAATTTGACGTCATATTCATGTTTCCAAACTTAGGTTTGGGCGAAGTTTGTTGACATAATATGCATATTTTTCTACAACCACTCTCCTTGATTCATGGGTCATTGCACTGAATATAAACTATCAGTGCTCCAAGTTAGGATATCGAAGGAAAATAAACTCAACGCTACGACACAGCAGTTCATAACCGCAAAAACATCAGGCTGCGCATTAAAACAGGGGAGTAAAACACACTCATCATTGCGTCAGAGCAATTCACAGCTGCAAAATGAGGCTGCGCTAATGTCTAGTCGAATACGAGCAGTTGAGCGCGGCTGGGCTGGCTGGCGCACACCCCGGTTTAAAAGATCGAATCTTGCTAAACTACACAAGAACTGTGAATGCGCATAAATTACACAAGAAAACTTTCGATTTTTTGTTAAGTCGACAAATTAACAAGAAAAAGTATGCGAAAACAGTTACCCCCTTTGCGCAGGTAATACATTTTTGTAAAATATCAAGCTCAGTGGGGTTTACCCCAACCCCCCTTGCGTACGCCCTTGGTAAGAGCGCTGCTTGTGAAAAAAAAAACTACCAGTTTAAGTCACTCAATAATTTGATATATTTTCTTAGCATTATGTAGCCTACTTCATATATTTCATTTTCTATTCAACTTGAGGCACACCAAGACCATAGAAAATACCAATGTGTAAAATTGAACCGAAGCCGGAGCTTGAGCATGAGCCACGAAAATAGCGACCCTTCGAAGCCGGAGCCACAGTCATGAACAGAAGAGCTCCGGAGCCGGAACTGTGTCATTTTTACGATGGCTCCGCAGCCCTGGAGAAGAGTGCAGATCGGGTCAACCAAACTTTAGTGACAATTCGGCAATTCGGCCATCATTGCGCACAGACCGAATTCTGCTAACTGTAACAACAGTTTTCTGATAAACTCAAAGATCGAAATCTGATCTGTGGAACGAACACCGTTTCGGTATGTAAGTTTTATTATATGTCTCGTTTGGAGAATTCATCGAGCAGTTGCAGCTTGCCAATCGGCACTGAAGTAATACTTTGATCGCAATCAGGCGTTTGAGATGCGTGTTTGAGTTTACTGTAAATAGCCGCGTTGTGCGTTTGTCTTATCGTCAATTGTCTGTCGCGCGCTCACCTGATCTGCTGAGACGTTTGCTTACTCATTTTATCTGCGCTGGTAGAATGCTTTTACAGTAGTTTCTTTCTGTTGTGTTTCAAAAACCGAATCCAACGATCAATCGCTGTTGACTTTGCTTATTGATTCGTGACAACAAACGGTTTCTGCTGACTCTTCCCCGCGCCGCTTGCAATTTCTGTAGGAAATAGAAAGTCTGCAATCCATGATGCGCGGAGTTTGCGAGGTGTCAGTTTGGCGAAGTCGTTGCGTGCACGTTTCAAACCTTCTGTCAGCGTCAGCTCACCCTGCAGCTCGTAATTAAAGCTGATGCCGCAACAACTCCCACGTGGAGGGTAATATCAGTAGAAGTTGCTACACAGCGCACAAGGCAGAAACCTGCTATTCGCATTTTGTTGAAGCTATATGATTCGCCAACTGCAAACTGCATGCGCTATACTGTCCAATGAGTCTTGATTGTATTCTGTTGCATTCAGGGCTTGCAGAGGTCTGATGATGCCAGGGGCAACGACTTGATTGTAAGCACCTCTACCAAATTCTGGTAATGAGGAATGTGGGAGATACCGGTAGAAATTAATGCTCGTATTCCTCTTTCAAAATTTGGAGGTAGGATCCCACTGCGGTCTTAAATTCACTTTCCGCTGTAGGTAGGTTATCTGGTGCTGCAAGCAATTGACAATAGGCATCCATCCTTGCCGATTACACGCCGACGACACTACACAGTAACCTGATCACAACACGAAAACATTGTTCACAGCAAAACTACATGCCCAGACCCTTGCCACGTGCAAAACGACTTCGCCACAACAAATTTTCCTCAAGTGGGAATGAAGAAAAGATAAAAGTAGTTTCGAGTCTCATCGTACCATCTTACGCAACATTAGCAAGGCACTTGAACGTTGTAAAACGCTCGTGCAAGGGTAGGACGCATAGTTTTGCACAGCACTTTTAGAAAGTAAAGACGTGAAGTACGTTTCAAAATGTACGCTGGCGCTACACTCAAGAAAGCATAGTACGTTTTGAAAATTATCGTGGCGCTGAAAATGTTAACATCTCCGAATGATATTCTTCTGACAAATTTACTGTATTATTTCCATTTTTACAACAATTGAAAGCAAAGCATTTATCGCCAAATGGTCACGCAAGATATAGCCTGTGGCACAATTCTCATTATCACTGAAAATGAAACCAAACAAACCACACACCATCGCAACGTGAAGTGTACTTTCCTCATAAATCCAACCGTGAAAAACAAGTTTAAAAGGTGTTGTGGAGGCTTTGCCCCACAACATGCTCACTGAAATAAAAACACAAGTTTAAAAAAAAATTATAAAAAAATTAAAAAACATGTTTAACCCTTTAAGTCCCGCAATCCTCATGATTACGGCGCGGATTTTAAACGCATTAAAAGCTATAACTCGCCAGCTACCATAGCTACAGAGCTGTTCAAACCATCCACGGATTCAACAAGTCTTCTAGTTTCGATTAAAAAAAACGTTGTTTGATTTGGATTGGGGTTTTCTCTTGGTGACGTCACGAAGAAGGCAGGTCTTTTAATCTTTGACCCACTTTAACTGGCCCTGGGCGCTAATCCAATGAGCCATTATTATGGCTCAAAATTTTTTTGGAAACTAGATGATCATCCGCGTCTATACAGCCCTTGACTGACCTTCTAGCAAGTCTAGAACAAACGTTATGGCCCAAAAACTGCAGAAAAAACATGAGTCTCCCACTGACGGCATTTTTGCCAGAGAAAACTGCCGCGAGCTATCGATCGAGAGCTAATCGCGACGCTCGAGAAAGACTCGTGTAGCCTTGTAGTTTGCACTAAAAAAAAACATTTTGAGGTTTAGGTTCGGGGTTTTCGGTGGGTGTCGTTAGAAAAAGGGTAGGTTTTGCTATATTTTGGTTATTCTTTTATGACGTCATCACCTGGACAATGAGCCGAAATAGTGGCTCAAAATTTGGTTGGATTCTAGGCTGGTATATGAAGCTTTAGAGGCCTAGACCGACTTCCTGACATTTCTGGTCCCCAATTATGGCCGAGAGATCCCTAATCTTGTAAGGGTTCCCTAGGGAATTAGTGGGGATCCTCTTAATTATTTTTTTCTTGTTTTGCCATAACATTTGAACCAGAAATGCTAGAAAGTCCATCAAACCCTGTAAAGACTCGTACTGTAGCTTAGAATCCAAAAACACTTTGAGCCACAAAATCTGATGGATTGTGCGACTCCCAGGATATGACGTCATCATCTAAATGTAAACAAAATATGCATAAACATCCTCTCATTATGCAAACATCAACAAAAAACCTGAGATCTCAAGCTAAAAATTTTTTTGCAGTCTAAACTACAAATCTTCACGAGTCTTTTGAGGGCTTGAACAGCTCTCTAGCCTATTCTAACGACGAGTTATGGCCATATACAAAGGGGATGTTATTCAACCCCTGGTTT
>JGI24158J21664_10005378_pt1 | contig 16740 bp, 6 predicted proteins | sample Ectturendosymbi3_FD_21664 | JGI IMG/M metagenome (IMG submission 21664)
GTTTTAGGACTAAAATGTACTATTGTAAACAAATCAAGGTTTCTGTATGCTTAATTAGGCTTACAAATTACCGGGGTTCAAAGCCGAACAACCTTAACTAGCAATCAATATTCTGCATAGCTACATGTGAACAATGGTAATATTTACTGTGTTGAAAAATGTTAGCTAATTACAATAAAATCCCCCCAGAAATTGTTGTTCATGCCACCATGCGTGTAAGGTGTTCAGAATCTTCATTTTCAAGTTTTTATATGTTCTAAACTTATTCTTCCAACACGATCATCCTAATAGCTAAGATCTGTTCTTTAGCATAGATGTGTGCATATGTGTTGGCCACAATAGCAATCAATCTGGAAAAGGAGTAAAATATCGGGTTACGATCTTAAGTATTACATTGTTGCAAATAGGTCAAGTCTCAAGTAAGTAGAGGGAAAGGAGGCAATTTAATACATAGCATATAGCGTAACCTTCCACATTGGGCAATCTTCACTGCAATGTGTTGTACTTAAAATACTACAGCTTACTTAAACGTTTACAGCTTCTAAAGTCACATTATGAAAACCAAAAATCCACTCCAGTTTATACAGTTAAATGTGCGTTGAACACACCATGCTAAGAAAAAATAGCAATATGGGACTGATACACGCAAATACTGCAGCCTATATGATCAACTACTAAGGAATGTGTACAAATGCACATTTGCAATGAGAAATGACTAATAACTTCAACAAGAATGTTTTACAAAAATGGCAGTGCTTCACCGCACTGCATTAGCATAACTGAAGTATGCAGGGCAATAAATACTACAGTTGCTACTATTCATGAAAACTTCACTTCACAGCATTAAATTGAAAAATAAAATTTGGCAGGATGCAACATACGCAATTCATTGCACGAAACAAACGGAAAATATGAAAACCTATTCAGTACAAAATCACAGTTACATTACCACCACGCAACATATTACTGCTGCAGTTACGTAGTTCATTCTATTCATGAATAGTTCATGGAAACAAATTTGCACTTGCAAATCTCACAACATCAAGCACGTTTGAAACACGAAAACTTCACAGTATCATATCACAGCTACCCCACATTACTACTGCAAAACATTTTGCAGCTACAGTTACATTTTAGTTGTACAGCATCAACAATTTGAGGTTTACAAAAATTAGGGTTAGTTGCAATGGTGAAGTGCCACTACATGTTTCAGATTTTAAAATGTTTCTAACTCTACCCAAATTTGAATGAATTTGTTTCAGTTAGTCCAATTTTGATTTGGGCTGTTGTTATTTGCTCAAATATTTATAATATATGCAAATCTGAATGACACTTTTCCAATATGCCCTAATTGTACCGAAGTTTGAATGAAGCTCTTTCAATTACCCATATATGATCAAGACTTGGAATTTTGCCCAAATGGTTCTAAGTGTATGCAATTTTTTAAATGAAGGGGTTGTATATTATTTAAACTGGAATGAAGCTGTTTGAAGTTATCCAAAATTGAATGAAGATGTTCCACTTGGTCCAAAGTTGAATGGAGCTATTGTTGTTTGGCCAGAGTTGATTTAGTCTGTTGGAATTTACCCAGATTTTTCCAATTTATGGAAACATTTTTAACTTCACCCAAATTTGAATGAAGTTGTCCCAATTTGCTCAAATTTAATTAAGATTGTTAAAATTTACCCAACTGATTTCGATTTTATCCAAATTTGAATAAAACTCTTATAATTCACCCAGACATTTCTAAATGTACTAAAATTTTAATGAAGCTTTTCTATATAGCCCATCTTTGAACAAGATGGTTTGAAGTTGCCCACAATTGAATGAAGCTGTTGCAAATTGACAAAATTTGATTTGACTGATGGACTTCACCAGGGTTTCCAGTTTGTCTAAATGTTTTTGTTTTCGCCCAAGTTTGAAGCTTTTCTCATTTGCCCAAATTTAATTAAATCTGTTTTTATCCAAATGCTCCTATTTTACTCAAATGTTTCTAATTTTACCCAAAACATTATTAAAGGTTTTTAGTTGGCCCAAATTCGATGAAGGCTGTTGGAATTGCCACATGATTCCAGTTCACTCAAGAGCAGTGTCTATTTTGCCATCAGGACCGTTGATTTGGTTATTATTTTGCCTTAGTTTGAAAAATAGACACTACCTCACTTACATGTGAATGTAGCTGTATACTTTGCCCAAATTTTAAACATTTTTGCCCAAACAATGGCCAATTTTTCAGCGTTGGGGATGCGACCGCATCCCCATGCCGTACGCTTATGCGCGTGGCTACGCCTTTGTAAGCGTTTTTCCGACTTTGAAACTAAGCGAAGAGTAACTTTAAGGTCATGAAATTGCCATTGCTTAAAATCCTTCTACTCAATAGTTCTGATTTCCCTTGTAAAATTAATGGAAAGTTTCGAATCCATTGGCGCATATTTTTCTAGCGTGAAGTACGAGCAAAATGATTGATGAACTTTTAGCAAGGCAATTACGACATAAATACAACTTAGAAACAAGCCACAAAAATGTAATTTGTTTTAATAGTATCTCATGGTACTCCAGGCTGCATTCGGCCCAAATATTTGGTGTCGTGCTACCCCGGATGTTAATATTTGATTTGAAAAGGCCGGCGTTAAGAATGAGCTATGGGTTTAGTATTTAAAAATGCGCATCTCCTAGACTCTTGAATACTCGAACAAATACCAGTGCCTTGGTTCCTTGGCACAATCGTTTGCTGTTAACGTTGGTTTCCTTGCAACATTTAGTTTTGCTTCTCCTACAACTTGGTCGACTGCGTTTTAAAATTAGCACCGTATTAAAGTAGCCTCAGCACGAGTTTACGGGTTTCGGCCATACTCAGTAACACTAACAGCCTTCTATATGTAACACAAGCAAAGCATTTCTACTCGGAGAAAGTGGTGTTGCAGCCGTCGGTGTGTTATGGAAGGAGGTCGACTTACCACAGACTCGACTGCTTGCTTCTTTCACTACTACGGATTATGGCCACTCTTGGAGCGGTTTTCGCTGATTCATCGTTCAGTTTACGCTTTTCTTCATTGTTGTCAATGAGCTTGAATTTATAGTATTAGCACATCAGCCAAGAAATACTACAAATCTTTTTTACAAACTAATCAAGCCACTGTTTTCCATTTTCAGCCAATAGTGTTGAATTCCTCACAATAAACCACAATTTTTTCAAGCTTTTGTTTAATTTTGCGCTAAACTCGACATGCAACTTATCTGCGTAAAACTTCGCGTAATACTGCGAACCTTGAAAGTAATGATTTTTGCCTCAAGGTATTCACAGCAGTAATGAGTTGAAGCAAAATTAACGTAAAACGCATGAAACGTGTACTCTCTATAGGCACCCTGACAAATTCTTGTGAAATGTAGAAATTCTGAGGTACGAAAACAATAAACAAAAGAGCTACAGCCACCACGTGTGTCCACACACCTCTACTATGCCTTATGACTATCAATTTACCCTCAACAGCGGCACACCATTCAATACTTTAACACCTGAGTTAGCAGTAAGACAAAAAGCAAATTAGCAACAGAGTATGTCCTAAAATTTGTCAGGAAAAGTTGTTTTTATGAATAAAAAATCTTCACAACACTTTGTCAAGATTCTCAAACAAGTCTTTTACCAATTTCTGGAATTTCAACAATACTGTCTTCAAAGAAGTAGAACTGTTTTCAAGGCGATATTGGTTGTTAAAATAACATGCACGACAAGTCATAAATCAAGAAAAAGATCGTGTTTTAACAGCAATCACAATTTTTTAAAGGTGCACTTAATTTTTACTATAACACTAACGCCAGCATGTGAATGAGTTGAAAAAACAGCAATACTGACAGTGGAGACGACGCTGGTACTTTATTGAATAAGTCAAAGATGTTAAGAATGAGTCTAGCGTAAGAATTGAAACCACGGCCCTATCTTCAAATGAAATAGCGTTCAGATGCAAATATATGGGACGACATAAACTAATTGCAGAAGTTAAAAAAATTGCAGCATACACCGTGAGAATAAGGCACAGTAAAAATGAAACGATATCTGTACTAAATTTGATATGCAAAGAATTTCCATGTCTCTTCCGTTCGACAATACGTCAAACTACATAACTTTTTAAAGAACATCTCTAGACTGCGCCACTTTACACCCGTATCTCTGGTAATGCTGCAAATTACAGCACACTAAATTATCCTCAATTATATAACCTAAGTGATATGAAATAAAACTTGGTTAATTTGAAAAATACTACAAACCGCTCAAATATTGCTCAAACTTAGTAAAAACTAAGCGTTTCAGACATAAGTTGCATAAAATCCTGAATTCCGATTTTCTCTACATGAAGGCACCGCAGCCAGTTATGCCTATTCATGCAAGACTCTAAGTGCATACTGTAAAGGGTATTGTAGAAAAGCTATCGTCGATAAAGCATGCATTTTGTACATGCAATAGAAAAAAATTTCCGACTCATAGATTTAGCCACAGAAAATGCCTAAACGCTATATGGCCATGCCTACTAAACATGCCTTAAACGTAGATAAATCGGAGTTGTGAAAAACCTTGCAAGTGAATTGTGTCGCCTTGAAACGTTGTGTAATGCTGATAATTGGAAACATAAAGAATATCGCAAATCATCCCTAAACGCTTTTCAATGCCATGCTGGGCGGTTTTAAGCAGCCATTTGTTTCATTTTATTAGAACTCCTTCGCCTAACATTTCATCTTCCAATAACATTCCCCATGTAGTAAAAAATCACCATCTTAACGGAACTATCTATTTTCGTTTGGTTTCTTCAGCAACACTGAAGAATTGTAGAATTGTATTATAGACTCTAATATCTGAACCCATCTGCATATCTATCAGCTGGAGGTGCAGTTGACAGCATGTCCATCTACCCACAGCTCCGGATATAATAGTGTGAAATATAAACATTGATACTAAAAAGAAGTGAGGAACCTTTAGCTCCCTAATTGCTTTGGAGTCAGTGACGATTCAGGGCCGATTTATGGCAGCTCTCTTCTCAACGACTACTGCGCTTTTTGAAATTGCACCTTAATTCCAATTTCACCCTAAATAATGTAAACGTAAAGGCTCATATGAATATTTTTCCGGCTTTCTCCCATTCGCCGTTTTTCAAATCGGCGATGTTTAGGGATGTGTCTGAGTACTGTAAGAAATCAGATGAATATGTTAACTCCAAGTTGCGTTTGCTTAATTTTTTCTAAATTGTTTGAGGACTTCAGCGGACAAGTTTTGTAACGTTCCGCCAACATGCAAGAAGGCATTGCAAAGTCAAAATGTTAATGGCTTGAAACAACACCTGAAAGTAGGTGCCATTTAGAGATGACTTTTCTTGGCTTTTCCATCATTTCCTGCCAGTGAAACAGTTGGTCGCAGCGACAAAACATAAAGGAACCAACCGTCAAACGACCGTATTTCTGCTCCGCTCGACATCGTCCTCTAGTGACGGTTTTTTTTATTGAAGAAGTCATCTTGTACATCGTGCCTTTACCACCCGTAGTAATTACTGAAAGAAAAAAGTCTTGAAAATAAATTACACCTCTGCATATGTTTGCAGGGACGGGCGGAAGCGAAAGTGCAGACAATATAAGCGTTGAATGCTAAGATGAAAACCATCGTATACGTATTATGCACGGACTGGCCGCGTGCAGCACAGACAAGCACACTAACAACTGAATAAGTTGTATTTATAACAACTTTAAAAATAAAAAATCTACTGGTTTGCTAAGCTAGGAAGAAGTTGATTAAGTTTGTTGCAAGTCGAAATATTTCTACGATTCATTTTACCATCAAGTAGGCTAGGCGGAAACGAGCGGAGTTCAATAAGCTTTTTCACTAATGCTATTAACTTTGTCATGTCTGCTTAACTGAAAGTGAACTGAACGTACAGAATTGCCAAACACTGCCATATTCCACTACAGATCAAAGCAATCTTACCATTAATATTCAAGCAAGTTTGCTCCATATCCTTAGGTGGTACTTTAAATGAAAATGATTCATGAAACTCAGGATTTGACACACCATCTTGCGTTGATGTNCTCTTCGTTTTAAGTATATTATGTCNTTGCGACAAAGCGACTTTGACATAGATACCTACAGAAATATTTAAGCACCAGTTGCTTGAAGTTTAGACAGATGTGTGCNTTTTATTAGGAAGTATGTACTTGCGTAATCCCACCAGCTTAATTAAGTGTTTAGGTTGCACTTAGTTGGAAAAGGTCAGGCCAATCAAAAAATAAAAGTCATTTTTTCTCACTCTCAAATTCTTTGTGCGATCATAGAGTTTTGTCAGTTTTGAAAAACAAAGATCAAAATTTTCTGTCACTACACCTTTAGTCAATGAAATAAGGAATGCACTTGAAAAAATTGGCCAAATTGATAGACTGCATAGTGGTAACCATTTTTTGGAACACCCTGTATTGTGGGTTGTGCGTATGTTTTTTTCCTGGCTGCAAAACAGGAAAGCTCCAATAGGTTGACAAGGTCTAAATATAAATCCACGAAAAGGCTACATACAACGTTTTTTAAGGTGTTTTGAGAGACCGAAACGGTGTCTCAAAATACGAATCTCGCTGCATAACCACCACCAAAATTCAACCTCGCTTTACGATTATCTCGGTATTTAGATGAAATAGCAGCGGTCTCTTTAAATGTCTTGGGGGTCACCAAGGTCAAACCTTAAAAAACCTGGCAACATACCTGTTTTCTCCAAATCCATTTGACGTAAATTTTTAGCACTGATAATCACAACTGTAAGTCTTTCTAAAGTTGGATTGTAGCACAGGGAAACATGCAGTTCTCCTAACGACGACCCAGAATCGCCAGGCTGCAATAAAATATTACAAAGCAAATTGAGGTAGGCTCATTTCTGTACAATATGTAAGTGCAACTGTAATTAATAGAACCCTAGCTTTGTTAATGAAGATTGCATGGTCGATTGTTAACTTAGTTTCATTTTGCTCGAGCTTCAAATCATCGGCAAGTGTTCTGCGATTTCGTGTTTACCTTACGACAAAGTAACGAGCCTGACATGAAACAGAAAGTCAACTTGCTCTTGATTTTTGTAAATGCACCCATGCACCTGTGCTCTTATTAACAGCAAAAATTTTTAACAGGGCCAAGATAGTACATTTCAATTGACATTGTTTAAAGGGAAGTCTACGTTAGAACAAGCATTCTTCTTTCATATTGCCCCACTCTGAATATTCCAGTAGCGGCTAACGAGTGCACCTGATCAATTAGCGATAAACCATTATAATTTCAGCTATCAAGCATTTATTGTTGAAGTTAAAGATGTTCATGTGTAGCATTGGTGCACATTCTTCAAATACAAGTCACGTTGATATTCAGGACCTTTCATGTCAGCAGAGTTTTCTGGGCTAATCAATTCGCTGAAACCTGTCGAAATACGTCAGAAAAGGAAATTTATTTCAAATCAAAATAAGTCAAATACACCTGATTTGCGGTTTGCTTTGCCAAGCAAATATTTATGGTCGGTTCAGCTATTGTACAACTTTTACTTTTATGCAAAACTAGTCAGCTTTTAAAGAAACCTTTTAAGACCAAATGAATTCAAAATATTTCAAAACGGATAAATTACACCGAGTATCCGTGGCGTACCGATGGAGCCAAAGAGGACGCCATACCGCGGAAGGGCTTTTACGGGCGTCGAAAGGTTGAAATACAAATCATGCTCTGGCTTATATAAGCAGTCATTTCCATCGAAAGGCCATGGATTCCATGAGCAAGAATTTCTTCGAATGTTTATAGAAGTTATTTTTGGTTGTGGGGACACCATTGCCGGAGACCCGGGCATTTTAGTGTGCAAAAACGCTTCAAGCGGTGCCATTACCACGTGCATAACGATTAGCAGTTTTTCTCTGAGGGAGACCAAGACAGATCCACAGAAGTGTGGAAGTCAGAGAAAGCGTTGCAGTGCTTTCTTGCAGAACGGTGATGAGCAACTTCATTACTTGTGTTTTAACACAGTGGTCGGCAATGACCTGGCTGCGGCCCGGCGCCGGTCCGTGAGAAATTTGTTATCCAGGGCCGTGGATTTCTGATGATTTATGAGCTATAATAAATTTCTATTACCAAACGTTAGTTATGTTCTTGAGGGTCGGTTCACAAAATAATTCCAGGCTTAAGCCGGTCCGTAGTGCAAAAAAGTTTTCCGACCCCTGTATTAACTAATAACATTCATGGCCCACGAGCAGGTCGCGGGGCATATGTTTGTTGTCTCGCGCTTAGTGCACATGTTGACGAGGGCAATTTTCACGAAACCTTCGGCTTACGATGGCGTTTTTCATGAAACCGTTGCTTTTGACCGAGCGAGCTACAGTTTGTTCATCACTGCCGCATAACGCCTGTGGCCCAGTTTGAGTTGATCATCTGTCCTGCGCGACATTAATGACCTCGCGAAACTTGGCGTTTCAGAGAAGCCGATCTGCTTTCCAATCGGAGCAATTATTTTAAAACTCGTCGGTAATACATCCTTTCCCGGCGGTTCATGTTTCTTCAGCAGCGCTGGCGTGCCGAGTTGATTTCGTTACCCTGTTAGGACTTGTCACTAGATCGTTTTGAACAATGTACTGTATACTAATTTGCAAATAAAACCCTGCAGATTTTTTATGTAATGGGTCAAAATTTTTTATCATGAACGAAGACTGAACAGGCATTGTTACGGTGTTTAACTACTTAAGATGCACATTTGACCAATTTACTGCAAAGCACGTTCATCTTACATTGTTGGTCTGCAACCTAGCAGTCAAAAATGGAAAAATTTATAAGTTGCTTCTGAAACAATTGCTACCGCCAACTGATCTGTGCAGGTTGTTTTCCCTAAGAAAGACTGTTTGCAAGCAGCAGTGCAGACAAATGGTTTGTAGAACGTTTAGTTTGATACGGTGGTTTGTTGCCGGCGCTTTATAACTACAATGGTCTTGTAGCGCCAGGACTGAGTTTGTACAATTCCTGTGTTCATTTTCACTTGGTTTGTTTTAGTGTTCCCTGCAGCTTTTCCGTAGACCATGCTCCTGGTAAGAAGACTACAATACCAATTCACAAGGTCTTGGTAAGACCCGGCCGAGAAACTCTCTCGTCCTACCAACACCGAAGCGGACGCACTTACTACTAGACCACGGGCTGGTCTGGAACGTTTAGGACTAGATAAAGTATAGGCTCTGATTTATAACAGAAAATTCCTTATGGCTCGAAGTTTGCACCTATGGTCATCGAAAGCGTTTTTTGCCTCGGGTTAAACTATATCTCGGCAAACCACCGCTGGCACCACATCTGTACAACCACTCATCACATCACCAAGCGATTTTGTAGTCCGCTTAATTTCACAAAGGCCCTGTGGCCTGTATTTCTTTCTCCGAAGTGCAAAGGTTTGAAAAGTGAGCATGCAAAAACCAAGTTAATATTTTACACTTAAATGGAGAAAATATCGCTTCCAACTGGCAAAAGAAACAATAATTACGTGCGCTATGTCGTCCAGATCCCTCCACAAAATTTCGTCCGCCTTTGATGGATCAAAATCACTTAAGTTGACCAGCGCGTGACCGATGAGATGTTTTGTAGATTTTTTCTTGTCGAAGTCATACACAGATAGTCGAATACAACGCTCGCTGATCTCTTCACCCGAGACCTTGACAAATTGTATNTGGTTTGATTGTGGCATGTATTGCGGAAGACACTGTGTTAGTATTGTAGGTATCATGTATAGTCGGTAAAATCGATAATACAAAAAGCTTGCTGGTGCAAGCCAAAAAGAAAACAACTACAATGCCCGGAAACTGGTTGCGGCATATTTTTATATGTGGCTTTCCTTTGCACAAGGATTGAAATTCGCTACAGAGCTTATACATTAAATATTTTTGTAAGCCATAACTGTCGCATTTACTTCTTTTACCGTTTCACACGCATACACGTTCCATGTGGTATCAAGTTACAGCGGTGTATTCAATGTAGAGTAGTACTACGTGTGTTTCAAAACGAGTTGTACACCAGCTCGAAAACTTTGTCCAAACTATGCAGCCTACCAAACACCTTGAATCCACGTTTGTGTATGAGTGACTCGCCACAGCAAGTCATGTCGTCTTCAGAAAATGCGGGAAAACATTTTCTTTGTGATACGTTTAAAAAAGTTTAGACCACTTTTCAAACATGCTTACCCTTTAGTTTCGAAAACCTTTGTTCATAAAACCTTAAATAAATGTTGCTGAGTAAAAAACGGTAAGGAACTGTGAAAAACTTGCGTTTGCGATTTATACAACGTTTCATGAACTTCTACATATTTTTGATCGAAATTTTACATCGTCGAAGTTTTCTACTCAGAAACAGTCTTCGAAGTTATCTTAAATGATTGTTACAACAAAATCCTAAAGAAATTTTAAGAAGCAGCCTACTTAGTAATACAGCAGAACATGGCATTTGCTACTGTCAGTGAAAAACAAAACGGTGCAGCCTGCGGGCATCGTGGCTGCAACATGGGTAACGTGAAAAAGTTGTTTAAATGATTCCGCAAAACCGCAACATTACATAGAGTTCCCGGTAACATTTATTACAAATAAAGGGCATACACAGCTTGTGGTTTATCTGTACCCTTCGAAGAAATGAAATAAAAGGTAGCACCCAGATGCAATTAGTGAGTTCAAAGAACTCAGGAGCTCTTTTTTGCGGATAATTCAAGGTACGATGTTCAAGAGAAAAGTGTTTATTCAAGCAGCACCTAACGTCGGCACTCGGCCATTTTCCTGGCGACCGCAGTCGTTCTTTGTTGATTTACCGAGCTGGTTAAAGCAGGGTTAAGGAGAAAACCGCGTAGTTTTTTCAACTCCTAAGCTACAAAGAAAATTAAGCACTGGTGGGAAAATTTTACAAGAATCAATCGAAACATCCGGACGTAAGTATGACTTGCTATTGGTTGTTCGTTCCTGCTAAATTATTGTTGAGATCTAGCAATTCCAACTTAGTCTTTGAGGGAATGGATAGTCAAAAAGTTCTTTTCATTCGAAAACTTAAACAGCCTCTATTATCAATGTGCTTTCGCAAGCACAGCTGGACTTGAAAAACCAATGTTGCAATGTCATAAAAACTGTAAATTTATACCGTGCAAGTCGCAAAAATTTTAACTACATTCGAATTAGAAATTTTCAAGGAACTTGGCAAGCACGCTAGAAAGATTTTCAAAACCTTCATGCAAAAGAAAAGCAACCTGGAAAACGAAAGTCTCGTTGAAAAGCGGATTGTTGGTGCGCTGCCGGACCTTTGTTTGCTGAGATATCCTTTCATCCGGTAGTAGAAAGATTTTTACAAAGCTGTCTCGTGGAGTGTTATCATGACTCCTTGGGAGCAACTGCTTAACCTGTCAAAAGTCGAAATTAGATGAAGAGCTAACCTGCAGTTTGTTTCCCACAATAAAAGGCAAGCCTAGTGTCCATTAGGCAAGTAAAGCACAAAATTACAACTTATACGAGTTCAATGCAACCGAGAGCATACCTTAATTACTTTCACGGTAAGTGACTCGACCGCCCCGTCGTAAAGTAGCGAGAACCAAATGCGACCGCAGCGACTTTGTGGAAGATCAGTTTCGTGGCATTCCGAACACCTGCATAGATAAGCATGTACAAAGTTAATGATTTCTACCATTTCCACTTCAATACATAGTTGGTTTGCTCGCAGTTCTTTACCCTACGGTATTTACCACAAGATCAACTTCGACACATAAAATGCTTTCGCCAACAGTTGTTTAAAACGTTTGCTGACGTTGCCTGCGGTACGCTCTGTTGCCATATATCAGGAGCGGGCAATTAATTTGGCTCGGGGGCCACTTTGAGAAGGCCGCGTTTAGCGGAGGGCCACAACTTCTGGAAATAGAAATAAATCTCCGTTCAAGCACTGATATGTGTTGTGTAGGAAGATATTTTAGATTTGAAGATTTTCGTGAATGCTTCCGCGGGCCACATTTGGCCCGCGAGCCGCTATTAGCCCACCCCTGCCGTATATCAAGCTTATTATTGATTTCACGATCTTGTGACCCAGCAGTATTTGAAACACAGACGCGACTTGCACTTTTTAAAACTCGATTCAAACATTCAACTGGCATTCTTGTGGTCACACAAAAGCTTTTCTCAGCAAGTTGAAAAACATGTTTTCAAACTGGTTTCAATACAAACAAAGTTGTCTTTTTCAAACTGAGCACAACTCACCGTGCAAACGCTTCATCGCCAATTTACTATGTATTTCGATACCACACAACTGAAGTGAACCCTTTAACGAATTTTCCCACCTACATAAATATAAAATGTGCCAGAATATTCTGCATAATAAATGTTCGTACTTGCTCCAATATGCCATCGTTTGCGAAATACAACAACTGGTTTTTGAACCTCACGAGGAACCCTGACTTGCACGCGACTTACACAGGGAAATTTAACTTTAGGTCAGTGCATTAGTGGCCTTTCAAATTCGAGATTCTAAGCAGCTGGTTTAAAAGATATATACCTCGGGCTACTAACGAAAAAGCGATGAAGCCAACCAAAAACATTATTTCAGTCTCCACCTACTGTGCGGAAAACAATGTTCAAGTAAAGGGGATGCTTTGCTTCGACGTACCGTCAAAACGAGTGGAAGATTTATGAATTACTGCACCTGTATTTACTGATGCAGTTCAGCAAATATTCTCACGCGACTCATGCAATGAAGTCGTAACACAATTTTCACCTTAGAAAAGTCCGCTCCAAAGCATTCGCTGCCTTAGGTTCCATGAGTATTGAAACCAATTCATTTGAGACCATTCATTTGAGACCACGTTCATTTGAGACCACGACATTTGAGGCCACGTTCATTTGAGACCTATTCATTTGAGACCACTTCATTTGAGACCACGTTCATTTGAGACCACATTCATTTGAGACCACATTCATTTGAGACTTTTTCATTTGAGACCACATTCATTTGAGACTTTTTCATTTAAGACCACATTCATTTGAGACCACATTCATTTGAGACCGCATTGATAGAGACCAAAATCTCCTTCCACGCACAAACAATGCTTATTTAGCAGCTGAGCACATCCGCTACAATGCACATCAACCAATATTGCTATGCGAGCGATAGGGATCTGAAGAAGTCTGTTCGCGCATCTTGCCCAATGGCAGCACTGCGCGCGAACGTTTAACTTGAACTCACCAATTTAACGCCGAGCTCGAAACTGAAAATGCCGCACGGCTTCTCAGACTTTCTGTATGACCTTACTGAAAATGGAACCTACTCTATAACCGACTAAGGAGGTACGTGCTGTGCCACTCGGCCTGATATTGCGATGTATGAACCTAAAAGATGTTTCACACTAGGATTTTTTGAGATTTTGTTAGATTTTAACAGGACAGTGTCTGCGAGGACACTTTGGTAAAAACAACTGACTTACTTGTACAATTCAGGTTGTATTTCTCCAAGGATGTTGTTCCTGAACTGGTCAATATTGGAAAATAGTCGAAGACGTGGTGAGCATTCAGGAGGAAAATTGCGGAAAGAAGGTACTGAAGAATGTATGAACTGGTTTCACATAAACTGGAAGCTATTGATTGTCAAGAATTGACCCAAACCAATTTACATTTTATTACATTAACCAACATCAAGTTATTTACAGGCAGTGCACATTCGAATTAAAATATGGGTTTTGTAAATGCAACTCATCGTGTATACCAGCTGATAGGTAAGGGGTACTTTCCTCTTACAATCGAAAGTTTATAAGAGATGGTCCACATTTACCTAGTGATCAACAACTATGGAAAAATATGTGTGCAATAGCTAAGGTCAGTTTTTGTTAGTTAAATCTATCTATAGAAGGACAAAAACCGTTATATGCTTCCTTGCTAACAGAAGGGTTTCAGCAAGAAAAATTCCCGGCTTACACATTGTCCTGTAGTCAAACATTGCAGTGAGAGAGTCAAACCGGTTATGTAAAATTGCTGCTGTCCTCAAATCAGTTGCGCGGGGCTCTATCATAATTTACCGAACAGACCTACTGCTTCCTCGATTGTTTCGTGTGTTTTTCAACCGCGCGCCATTCATGGATTCTCTCTAGCGCGTCTGGCAACGATCAATTTTCACGAGCGTTGCCAATGAGCGTACTTGTGCTGCGTTTCCGGCCAGTACCGCCTTATCAAAATTTCGCGTTACCGAGTCAATTACATAGCAGTACAGCATTTAATATTGTGCTTTGTCGGCAAGTTGAGCTAGAAAATTGCAGGAGTTTTGCTGATTACAATCCTGGTTTTGCCAATTTGTTAATTTACGCAATTTTGATTCATTCAAACCACAATTTTGCTGATACAAATGATAAACTTTCGTTTCTGGTAATCAGTCGAAATAGTTGATTTTTACCCAAAAGGCACATGAAAATGAACAATCCTATCTGAGTTTGACGCATTGGTTTGATATTTTTGTTAATCAAAGTTTTACTTCCGTATACAGGATAATGCGCACGGCTGGGCCTTGAACAACGGACAAAATCTTCATATTCAGGTCAATATCGCCGTGGTGCAGCTGTGGTCTGTTGTTGTATACGCATGGACTTTTGTATTCTTATTTTGAGGTAGTTGTTGGAATGGAATGGGTAGCATTTACTTTTTTGGTAGAACTGGATGTACAGACACTTCAAAGTAAGCTGACATTACTACAGCAGTCTCTTTTAGTAGATCTGAACACCTTTGGCGTGCACGTCGGTTGCTTGGCAGTGGTATTTTAAAGTTCATCGAAAATAAAGCAATCCCTTGATGAATATTCAGCACTTCACAAGTTCAAATAAATGTGGCTGAGTAAATCACTACGGGAAAAAAAGACATTTTAATACGCACGTTTAAGTTCTGCCACGAAATTAGCAGGCGAAGGATCTTCTGATGAAGTCAAGTTGTTTTGTGATCCAGAAGAAGATATATTCGATGGAGAAGAAGGCCTCATTCCTGATAAGGCGCATTGCTGAGCCTGCATGCAAATGAATGACATTACTGAAAACCATCTAGCGGAAACTAGCGGTTCAGACACACACAGTGTGTGATTAAGGGTGTGTCGATGCGGAAAATTAATTTGCATTCAGAATTCATTGAACCTTAAAAAAAGCCTGTCGTGAACCCTCGCTTAAACTGACCTTGCAGGAATTCTGGGCAACGTAGCAAACTTTTTTTCAACTCTCTCTCATCAGCGCAAAGAGATTGTTTCCGAAAACAACCCATTATGTTACTTGCGCATAATTCCATCCAATGCGATTCATTGTTTGGAAATTGTAGTTTTTAAACGAAAGGTGGGTATTGCAAAGCCAAAATGGAGACAGAGGTTTAAATGACAAAGGGAGAGTCAGTGTAAAAGCAGAAAATCACATCAGTAAGTAAGCTCAATGTGCGAAAACTATATCTATATTCTGGTCTTTTTGCAGAATGCAGCTTTTTCTGAAGTTTTTGTTCATTAATGTCGTGCACTTAAGATAATTGCACGCATTAGCTTTGTTAACCTGCCATTCTTTGTACGGGTGCTGCAGTATATGACGCCATAGCAGAGACGTTGTTGCTTATTTCTTTCTGGTACATTTTGTTTAAAATCGCCGCTTTTAATTCTTTATGAAAAACAGAAAAACGAATACATTGAACAAAAAATTCTGAAAATTCCTAAGGCTACAAAGTATTCGCAATCCTGTTGCTCACTTGGAGAGTTCCTGTCCATTTACTCAAAGTCGGTGGCAACTCAAAGACAATTTCAGCATGTTTTCTTGGTCTTGTAATGACAGGAGATCTGCCTCCAGTTGGAGTTAAGCACCCTCCAGATCCAAAAGTTGGTTGGACTTGCAAGATGGCTGATGGCTCACCTTGCATAGTATGGTTTTCCCACTGAAAGACAAATTTAGGAGATGGTGTGTGTGGTGGTTGATCAACAAAGCAAAAAACAACAGCATTGCTCCAAGACTAAGCCCCACGAAGTATTCTTCATACCGTCAAAGAAGCATACATCGTTCACTAACCAATGCTTCTTCTTTGGCAATATGAAGAAAATGCGAAGAATGAGCAAACCTTTTCTAGTTTTTCACGGTGATAATTAAGCTTGCCGATCGTATTTCGAATAACTCTAAAAGCGACGAATCGTACGCAAAAAATGTGGTAACAGTCATAAATATCCAAACATTTCATAAACAAACATATCTGCAGAAAATTATGTCTATTGAGAAACATACACTGTATATTCTGCAATTGGTATGAATGCAGCAAATGTTTACTGAATTTAACTGTGGAGTATTTAAACTAATTGAAGATTGGTTGCCAAGTGCAACTGTTAATTAATTCAAAATATGCAAAAAGTAAAAATGCTTTCACCCTGGAAAGATGTAATCTGGTACAAAAGTACACAAGCACGTTTTCCAGAAAACCGTTCAGTGAAGTCGCAATAACGGTTTCACCAAAACGATTAACGATTTTTTTTAATTAATCGCTTTACTGGCACAATCAATTTACGATAGTTTAAAGCCTTGTGACTTTACGCGGCTATGAGAACAAAATAAAACCTTTGATGAGCATAGTCTTCTTGTTTTGCTGGACATCCACAATGTATGAGAATAGACACTTAAAAGCACTAATGTTTCTGTATGCTTTTGAGGAATCAGTCGACTGCCATCTGCTTTCGTCTTTTTGCGATGATTCAAACTTGCACATATCTCT
>JGI24158J21664_10005381_pt1 | contig 16735 bp, 7 predicted proteins | sample Ectturendosymbi3_FD_21664 | JGI IMG/M metagenome (IMG submission 21664)
ATGCATGAGGGAGTTGGAGGCTGCGAAGGACCAAGGGTCATCTAGGCTGCAGACCTCCCAAGGACGAAGCTGCTTTCAGTGTAAAGGGAACAGTGTACAATAGTTAATAAAAGTCTTTTACTCTGGTTATAAAATGTAATACGTGCAAAGCGGTTATATGGTAAGTTGAAGTAAAATGCGTTGCAGGCAAGGACAAACCACCAGAAGTAAACGGTTTAAATTTGTCACGTTAAACATTTACTGTTTTTATACATTCAAAAACATTCGTGAATGCCAAAGAGGAAATGTGTCAAAAGCTATAGACCACTGCAACATCGCAATAGTGTCACGAGATTTAAGTAGGTTGAGAACCAGTCGCGCCAGCATGCTTTGCGGAAAAGAACTCGTCAATACATGCGTGAGAGGGGATATGCCTTTGTTTTGTAGGCATCCCACAACTTCGTACACTGGCTTGATGAGACCAGTTTCTGTGAACGCAACTAAAACCTAACGATGTAATACATGACAGAGGCACCTCATGATTTGGCACTTTCCACTGTAATAGCGATACGTAATTAAATCAATCCACTTGCTTTATGTGCAACATTACATAAAAACATAAAATATGGTTCTAGTAGCTGAGTAGTAAATACTGTATTTCTTATACTCTGCCAGAAAAGTGCCAAACACGTTTTGCTTTTATCTCTGGAGGAATTTTTGACCAGATTTCTATTGCACTATAGTTTATCATTTTAGCACCTGAGTTTGAACGTGCTTTTGGTAAAGCAAATTGTCGAGTTTTGATTTGTTTTGTGTTATGTGAATGAACATCAGTAATAAGTTTAAAATAATTGTTAAACATAGCCGGTAACTGCGAGGTAGTGTATTTGTACATGAATTTGCTCACTTCAAGGTTGCATATATCTTTTAGTTGGAGAATTTTTTGCATTTTATAAATGGTAGTAACTTTGTTAGTACAAAAGTTTGTCTGTGTTTAAGCATCTCATGGCGCGGTTTAAAACAACCGATATTGGCTGCAAAGGACATGAAGCTGCTCTTCCCCAGGCAATAATCCCATACTGTGCTCGTGAGTTTATTAAGCTGTGATACAACATACGTAATGCTTGGATAGTTACATAATGGTTAACGTTATACATTATACCAACATATTTGGATATAGTACTACACAACTGTTCACAATGCTCTTTCCAAGTCAGTTTTTCATCTACAATTACACCAAGGTACTTGTAAGTCAAACTTCTTTCAATACGATTTATGTTTACATTTATTTCAAAGGATTCATGCTCACATGTTTGTTTGTGATCAACACATATTTTGTTTTGGAAATATTTAGTGAGAGTTTGTTTGCGGTAGGCCAATCCATTACTTATTGTCATTTCATGATAAACCGAGTTTTGTAATGATTAACCGAGTTTAGAAAAACATTAGAACTACCTTGTCAATAAGTTTTATTCCGAATCATGCAAGTTTTAGTACACTAGCCACAGAAATGCTAAATAAATTTGTAATGGAAGCAACGCCAGTGCAACTGATTTTAGAAGCATGATCCACATGTTTATCACTGGCTGTTTTTCTAATACCACAGGCTGTTCATCACACTGCCCATCTGGCTACAGAGCACAAAAAGGCCGTGTGAATTCATATGCAGTTTATGCAACACTGTTTCGCAATTAACACTGTTTCGCAATTAACGTGCGACATCTGTGCATAGAAAGATTACAAAAGTGTAGAAAATTCTGGAAGAGTTTATGTTTATGCTGCACCACTGAACTTAGAAAGGGCGGAACTATCAAAAGCTGCGACAACAAAATTGAACTATTGTGAGCCAGACAAATGAAACTAGAAAATGTTCACTGTAGCAAGATGCGCTAATCGCTAAAACCTGATCGATTTTCGTCAGCGTTGTCTCGAGGACATGAAATACTAAACACACTCCAGGTCGACGTCTGTAAACGCAATGCTTTGAAAATAACAAAGCTGAAAGGAAAAAAGTACAAACATATTATGCAAAAACACTTTGACAAAATAAGCTTTTACTTTTCATTCAGTCTATCCGCAAAAGCATTTTCTGAATGCGATGGATGTTTTTTCTGGCCAAGTGTCTAGTGACCAAAAATGAAAAGGAATGCTTTTAGTAAACGAAGCCATCAGTAATGCATTTGCAATAGTTACATTTACAGCGTGTTTGTCACTTGTTTGAATTAATCTGATCAAGATATATTGTAGTTTAAACGTGATTTCTACAGGGTTTCCGATATTCTGAAACCTTAGTTTTGCAAGTGATTTTGCAACCTTTCAAAACTTTACTCTAGATTTAACTTTAAGTGATAAGCGATACGGCAATGTATTTGAATTTTCTGCAATTAGAGCTGTTTCTGTGTTAAACATTATTCAAATTTTCCCACCACAACCTTGATTTGTTTCACATCGCCAGCTGAACTGCCTTCAGACGAACATATACTGCAAATAGAGACAAATGAAGACATTATAAATGGTAAGAATTTCCTGATTATGACAGTAAAATAATGTTGGATACTGCTATTAAAAATTTTAGCTGCCTCTTTGACTTGTAAACCCGTAAATTCCTTGAACAATAAATTACAAATAATTGTCTGAGTTTACGTTACAACCAGTGGCGCAACATGAATCTTGAGCTAGGTGGGGAACATATCAGATGTGGGCCCACTGGCCAGTGTACGGGGCCCAAAACCACCAACACTCAGAAAAAAGTTGGGAAATGATAGTGAAACCAGATGTTGATGTCTATACTACAAACCGAAATCACCGGAAAACGCCACGAAAAACTTGCGAAAAACGAAAAAAACAACAATCCACTGAAAACTAAAAGAATACTACTGCAAGTACCAACATTAAAGCGCTAAGTTGGGGCCGGGATTTTACATTAACATGTCAGATGGGGTTGCGGTTCGCACCCCCCTGCCCTCCAGTAATTCACGCCAATGGTTACAACAAATTCACTGAATAAAACTTCAAACGTTTTAAATCATCGATTTTGAAAGACTTTTTACTGTAACAGTCATTTTGCAACTATACAGTTGCTCATTGCGTTATATAGTTAAACCTTGTTTGTGTTTGGTTGAGAAAGTTCTATCCCTGCGAAATCTTTTGCATTCATAGTTATCGTAATACGGCAGACGACAAAAACTGACCAATGTTAGTTCGTTGACATTTTTCACGTTTATCAATTCCATTATGCGCAATTTTTATTTCTTCTTTTCGAAACTGTATGTGTTGCATACATACTGTTGCCATCGGAAAGTGCGCAAAGCTTCACACTACAGAAGCAAGCAACAATAGAGACCAATCGCCGCAATCACTATACTGTTGCTTGTTCGTGCCACATATATATGGGTGTTATACTTCACGCACATCCCGTTCGTGGTGAATCGCACATTCCACGCAACGCCAATGTGGAGGATGCAACAGTGCAACATTGGTGGTGAAAGCTTTTTCTTGACATTCATAAGTTGTTGGGCGAGTGTACGGAAATTCAAGNTTTTTGCAGGGAGCGGGAACTTATAATATGNTGGGAGTTGGCATAAAAACCTTTGAAAAGTGTGCAGGAANGAGAATAATATGACTTGGTGAATGCATTTTCTGATTATAGTATTTCTAAGATGTTACTGTAAGCATGGGAAGGTGAATGGTACATTGTTTCCAGCAAATTTAACTATCTCTTTTTTCTGGTTAGAATCCAACTTTCAAACTTCAAGATAACGAACAACGTAAACATATTTTTATATATGAAAATAAATGCGAGGATGGTTGTTAGGAGACGCTGTTACAAGCAGAATGATAACATTTTTTATATGTGTGCAATTCGTTGACCTCGCATCTTTCAAAGTAAAAATAAAAAAACTAATGAAGTTATTGAAGTCTGTGCTAATCGATCTGATTGATTCTTTACACGATTCTTAAAAAACATTGAATTTGCAACAGTTGAAATTGTCTTAATTTCGTTCAAAAGTTGCCATTGATAACCTCGATATTTTTATCAGAGGCCCCTTTGGGAACTCGGGTCGGGCGAAAGCAGCGCAGCGAGGTTGGTATGGCACTGCGATGTGCTTGTACTTGGTTTTGCTACTTTTACTGACAATTGCAAAGGGTGTGTTACACATTTCAAAGGAAACGAACCTAATCGATCCTTACTGCATGTAATGTTTGCTAAACTAGTCAAAGCGTTTGTACTGTTACATCTAATTTGCAGCGACGTTTTAGATTGCATTATTTCATTGTGTTACATACCGTCTCTACTCCCACACGCATGCCTGATAGTAACAAGGAATACACAGATATCAGAAACAACATGAAGATAGATAAGTGGCGGTAGTTCTAATTTTCACATATGTTGGAAATATTTAGGATAGCTACTGAGGAAATGCGCCACGGCATTTAGACTAATGCAGCCTGAAATGTGTCACGAAATGCAAGTAGGCTGAGAACAAGGCGTTCAATCATGCATGTAGTAAATCCATTTTCAGTTGTTGTGATGATTAATGTGTGGGAGCGGAAATTCGTTTACTACTCGGTTGATACATGATTCGCAATGTGATCGGAGACTGAAGGCATCCCAATACTTTAGAATGATGTGTCCGAGTCAGTTTTGTTGAGTCAAAGTCGAGTCAGGGTCACAAGCTCTTCGAGCGAGAGTCACCTTAAATTTTTTCGAGTCGAGGCAGAGCGAGTCATGACATGGTCGAGTCAGAGTTGAGTCACAAGAGCTGTCGAGTCACTTCGAGTCATTAATTTGCAAACTCGAGTCATTGTTGCATGTCGAGTCGGTGAAATTCAACATTTCACATATGATTTTTTTACTACAAAGTGGTGCCCAACCAACTACAAAATGGCGCCCAACCAACTACAAAATGGCGCCCAACCAACTACAAAATGGCGCCCAAAGAGCTGCAAAATGGGGGCCAAGGAACTAATAATATAATAATAATTCATTTATTGCAGATAAGTGGTCCATACAACAAACAAAATCAAACAACACAGGAGAACAAAAAATTGTTAGCCATAGCGCATTACAGAATAGGTGTTTGCACATGACCAACACTAGGAGCAAAGCGCTTTAACAGCACCCCAACTGCAACCTAAATCAACAATCAAAATAAAGGGATCCAGTAGTGGGAGATAACTGAAGGCAGTCTAACATTAAACTTTGAGGGAAACAACTAACAGAGAAAACTAAAAGATAAGTGAAATGGGCGTGTAACCTGCACTGGGGCACAGGGGCATGGACACTGTTCCGATCAAGGTTTCAAATGCTTTGCAATGCATTTATCATGTGATCCACAGCCACTTAATTTTCCTGAATTTTAAAGCAGAATTTGGCAGTTAGCGATTTACCTGTTATACTTGTATGCATTACTTTTTACATGCTTGGTTTGCACACGTTGCATGCACACTGGAACAAAAAGTGCGCCCAACGTTTTTTAAGCGATTTTGTTTCCACAGCATTTAGTTCTAAGGTTTTTGTGAAAGCAGTTTCCATTTTACTTCTCTCCTTCACCTTCAGTCATTTCCACACGTCTAGCCCAACCTTGCTACAAGATATATACTTCCTTGTCTTTCACATCCCCAAAAAATTACCAGAGATGAAAATGCAGTTGGATTTGAATGTAAATCTTGTCGCATTTTAGTATTTTGATGGATTTGCGTTTTATAATTTCTGCTTCAGATTTGGATTGGTTTTGATAATTTTGTTTTAAACTTCGTCGTAACTTTCGGTGCAGTATTGGGACTGCAGATTACTGTCCTGCATAGTTTGGTTCAGAGGAGTTCCTCAAATCCGTCGTGATTGTATGCTGTGTTTGTTTAAATCAGGGTTGGGGAACCTATTTACTATCAAGGGCTGCATGAATGGTGGATTATCGCTGGCGGACCCAAAAAACAATTGTGTAATCCAAAAAATCAACCTTCATCTAACTATGAGGGATAAGGAATTCTCTTGACATACTATCTATGTATCTGCTTGTCATGGATCTTCGGTTTGACGCGATTTTGTACTCTGAACTGGGTAACGAAAATTCTTATGCGGGCCATAGGCTTCGGAAGGATATTTTCCAGTGGGGCACTAGGGGAAATTTCCTAAATTGTTCCAGGGGGGAAAAGTGGTGAAATGTGATTTTTCCCACTCAAAACAAAGAAAACAACCTTTTTTGCCGAAAATTTCAAAATCCAGGGGAGCCAAGCCCCCCTTTTCTCCCCTTCCGACGCCCATGATCCGGGCAATATCAAATGTTCACGAGGGCCGAATTTCGACCGCTGGCCGTAGGTTCCTCACCCCCATTTTAATTGTTGAGCCTTGGCTATCACCAACGAAACAAGTTTGCTCTTGTACGTATCATGTCATCAAATTTACAGAATTAGTCTGACTTTACTTGATCCAGACCCCTTTTTTGACTCACCATTATTATACATACCGTAATACCTTTTAGGTATTACGGTATGTATAACAATGATTCATTGCTTGTATGTGTAGTCTAGTTCAAATGTGTCGTTTGTGTTGTATACCTCTTAGTCTTCTGGCTTGATATTTTGCACGCTATTGCTGAGCTTGCGGAGTTTCCTATTGCATTGCTAACAGTGATTATTTTGAAATCTCTCCAGTGTCAATTATTATGATGTTGTGAGCCAAAGGTGAAGCATAATTTAACTTGAATTAATTTCTCAGCTATTTATTTGTCTTTGAATCTTTGAGTTGGATTACACATGGGCCAGGCCTAATTACAGTGATAGGAAATTGGTTTCAGACAAGATTTGGTTTTCGGATTTCCATTAGATTTTGAAATGAAATTTTTGATTGGAAATGGATTAGAAAACATAAATCCTTCATCTCTGGTAAAGACCCAAAACAAAAGTATGAAGCCGGCTGCCACGATCACAATATTCAAATACTCCATTAAACCATAGTAATGTGTTTAAATGTATTATGCCCTGCTGGTCCCTCAGTGAAAAGCAAAATCTCAGCTCTATCTCCGTGTTAGGTGGGAACACGTGATACTCAAAATGTACCACGACACCACTAGGAGACACATTCAAAAGGAAAAATTGGCGCCAGTTGATCATCACTGAAGCAAAAAAGGCTCGTTTCTTTGTGCGCAAACAAACTAAGTTTGTCCATCAGATGCTTGGAGATTTAACATTTTTGCACATGGGTTTGAACGTGCTTTCAGTAAAGACAGTTGACGAGTTTTAGTTTGGCTCGTATTGTAGTAACGAACACCACCGGAAATGAGTTCAACATAGTTACATTACATGAGGTAATAGTGCAGTATTTTCGCTTTCTAGCTGTTAAGTACAAGTTTTTTGCAAAGAAACGGAACGTTTGGAAACCTAAAAAAAGATCATGGCTTTATTGTTGTTTGAGTACAGACGATGAATATGGAAAAACGCATAGGCTTTTTCATTCGAAAGTAGTTTACTTTGCTGAGACTATGTGTTATCCTCGTGTCGAAAGAATGCAGCAATTCCTTCTGCAAAACTTGATATATTTCTTAGTCAGCGCACATAAAAGTGTGTGACGCAAAGATTCACTTTGTCAAAAACGTAAGTACTGTGTTGTTACGTTTCCACAACCTTGATTGTATTGAATCAGCTGAGAATACAGGAAACATGGGGATCGTGTGGTTTGACACATATTAGCGAGTCGCATCTACCAAATATTTAAGCGTTAAAATCAGTAGTACGATAAAGTATTGAAAAAATTAGATTGTAGCCGTGGCTCTGAAAGGTTTAGAAACCAAAAATCTTGAATGTTAAGCATACACGCTGAATCAAGCGTAGGAAAGCAAAATAAAATTATGTGATTTTTGATAAAATGCATGTATGGCCCAAAATGATAATGGTGTTTGTGGTATAAAAAATGATGCCCTGGGTCATTTCAAATGTCCGCATTTTTGACTCACTGTGAAGGGGGTCAGGAAAATTATTTTTCAACTAATTAAAATTTACACAAATACGCAGGGAATTGATATTAATGCTGTTGCAGAAATGTTTGTTACACACTTTGATTCTTTACGTGCTTACTAAGGTGTTCAGTTACTCTTATTTGTAAAGTTTAATTGTACGTGATGTCCGCGAGTGTAATCATTTTTGGTTCTTTTAAAATTTAGTCTCTAAAACCAAGGGTTTCGAGCACGCGGTCGGTGTGCCACATGAGTTTCATCACGTCATGATTCGGCCCTAAAGTAGTCATAATTCGACGGGTTGCTATATAAATTCCCATGTAGCCCTCGGAGCAATTTGAGTTGAAGACGCTGCTCAAAACTAATAAAGTCAGCAGAGTCAAATTTAAACCACACACTAACTGCGAATGAAAAAAAACATATTGGGCTTCGCATATTGTTTCAAAAAATGTCCATGGTTTTATGAAGCAAACCTTGACTCTTGGCGAAATAAACCAACAGCAATTTTTATGGAATCAATGGCATTTTTACTCTGGCTAAATCGTTGGAAAATATCACTACGTAGTACTTAGTTTAGCAAATATCAAATACTAAAAGTAATATAAAAAGCTTATTTCAAGAATCTTTCCAAGCAATCAAAACAGAAGTAATATCAGTAACAATAGACTTAAGAAAACAATTAAATGATATTACTGAATTTATCTGAGTATTGCAAAACGTATTTGTAATAAAGCGAAATTCTGGATGATGTGTAGTACTTCCGTTTGATCATGTGTAATCAAAAAGTGTATATGCATAACGTTTCATTGTAAATAACCTTTACCCTCAATACATGCAACACTTATACAAATTGAGCAGGATTTCATGTTGATGTCGAGACGTTTCTTATTGCTATGAAAATGAATTGTCAATCAGAAACGAAGCAACCATGGACGTCCCAGGGGGGGCGGTCAAAACGGACATTTGCCACACCCTGGAAATTAGGATTAAGGATCAAAATATTCAAGAAACCTGAAATCTACAGTTTTAATTCCGATATATTGATTTAATTCTTGCAATGGCAGTTTATTTGTCGGAGTGACACTCGCACTGTACAAAAGCCAGGTTCACAGTTATGGTGTCATGCAGTGATGAGCTTGCAATTCACTAATGTCCGCTTTCTTGCTTGCAGAGGTAGGTTGCAAAAGTTGCGAGCGGACTGTTCTACTGTTGGTCTTTATTGTGTAATAATAACATGGCCACAAAAAGTCCACTTCAAACACTAGTGCTACGCCTAGTGATTTTTCACCAGATCTAGTAATTTTTGGAATGGCCTATAGTGATCTAGTGATTTTTCATTGTAATCTAGTGTTTTTTGGAAAGTATGTGTTTGGAGAAGATCAGATGTCTTGTTTTTAAATTTTCAGCTGTTTTTTGGAAGCACAATTGATTACGTGAATCGTTGTGTGAAGAATTGCATCTACAGGACAAACAAGTTTTTCTATTCTCAGTTTCGTATTGCATTCACTTCTGCACAGTTAATTGCAGCAATGTTGCCTCTATGACCTCATCTTGTTTTCGTTGCAGGATCAGTGCAGAAGAAACATATTGATTAAAGATTAGGTAGATTGATCTCAAATACTTCGTTAGTGTTGTCACTCTTGAACGAAGCCTGAAGGTTTCCGACCTAAGATTATCCACGCTTCAGCATGATTTTTTAACAAACTTGCAAATCATATAATTGTTTCTGGCGATAAATTGATTTCAAGCAAAACTGTTAATTTCCACGTAGACATTTTAATTTTTTTCAGATCTAGTGAATTTTCTTCGTGAATCTAGTGATTTTTGCAGCAAAGCCTGTGGCAAAACTGACTTCAAGTTACGGTAGTAGGCGCTTTGCCGCATGTGACTGTTGAAAGCAGAAATCTTGTTTCTTGGCAGGAAATGTAGCGAGACAGTGGGTAACCCACTGTGTTATTATTCTGTGAGTAAAAAAGCATGAGTGAATATGCAGCAATGCTTACACAAGTTTGAAAATTCATTGTTTGTGTCAGTATAACCAATGTTCCTGAGTGAATAGCTATCAAAATACGCTTATGCAGGCTTCTTTGCAAACAGTATAAAATTACGTGACTTGTTAGAATACGTCTTTTCAAGCTTTTGAGAATACGTCGTAATCGTTAAGTTTGGTTTCGACTTCAGAGTGAATGCTCACACTGAGTGCAAAGGTATATTTGCTGTGGCGAGTTTTCACAATTCAGCGAGTTTTCACAGTTCGTGAAAAGATTACTGTGGACGCCCATGGAAGCAAACATAAGGCAAGCCAAGCAACTCAAAACTAAAAAAGTTTGCGACGTAGAAAGTTGAATCTGACAACCATTGAAACGCACGTTCGCGCAACACGTTTACATCTTCATCAGTGCCGATTAAACTAATTTGAAATGAGATGAATGCAAGTCCAAATGTTTATGACCAGATTTTTTTTAAGGAAAATATTAGGTACCCGGTATGGATCTGTAGGGACTCGATTTCTCTGATTCTAGGGACCCGCTTTTCTCTGATTTTAGGGACTCGATGATTATTTTCTCTGATTCTAGGGACCCGATTTTCAATTCTAGGGACCCGAATCGGGTCACTATACCGCCTTAAAAAAAACCTGTTTATGACATCAGTAGTTTCGAAGTTAGTTTTTTTCGGTTTTCACACAATCTGTGGTAAAACTGATTTACGTTAGGTCATCTTGATTGGTGTGTAGCAGGCGTTGTTCAAATGCACTATTTTTCCAGGAGGGTTTGCTGATAATAGAAGCCGGAACTGTGACCAATGCCATTTTTGGAATTTTTTTTCGAGTGATATGGGACAGAGGCGAACAAGAAACGTTCCACATTGGCCAAAAATCTCGGAGCGTTGCAGTTTTGGACAGCGGACCTGCAGGTGCTGGTGTACATTTCAAAAAAGTTTCTTTGCGCAAAAGAAATTTGCCAGATAAAAGTTCCGAAAAGTTTAGTAAATCAAATTTTGCAGGTGATAAGAACCAGATGATAAGGTCAGTCTAACAAGCAATTAAACGCTGACCACTTGTGCACACCAGGGTTTTAAAACTGGTCTAACGTGCAAAAATGCATTTTCTAAGGCGTTTATCATTCACGCACCGAGTGCGAAACATGCTTTGACCGCGGATCTTTCATTTCCGGATCTCGTTGGAAATGTGTTGAATGTTACGACGTTGACCTGTGCACGGAATGCTACATGAACGATCGACACAACAAAGAACACCGATTCATACCGATTTGATGAGAATTACTTTAATGGGTTCGTAATTTTTTATGAATAATATGATAGCAACTGAAGTTAAAAGGTGTAAACTTTCAAAATTATGACCTGAAAACACGAAAGGAAACAAATTTTGTTTGCAATTACTGCACTGTGATCTCTCTAGCTCATGGTCTACTTGGTGTTTGATATTTAAAATGCTTAGGGCCTATATCGTCGCTGATGTGCAAAATGCACCTATGTTGATACACCAAAAACTATTGGATCGAGTCTTTTTGTATCATTTTGGCACAAACCACAAGCGAAAATCCAGTGTTATTCACTGATATTTTTTCGGCTTAGCCTGTGTTGCCAACACCTGGAGTTAGTGCTGAACTTTTGAAAGGACAACAACAGTCGAGTGACTCGATTGATTTCATTCTTTCTGTTGTTATCAGTCTGATAATTTTTGATATATTTATTGATATGAGCAGCTTGCTCAGAAAAAACAAATTGGCGCCGTGCTTTCGTACTCGCGTATGAATCACTGCCGTTTACTTTCTTTGCAGCAAATAAGTGAATGAGCGGAATGACGTGACCGGGGCAAGGCCAAGTTAACCCACGAAATGTCAACACAAACAAAAACTTTTTGATTTGATTGATCTACACACTATAAGAATCAAGTACAGTATATCTTTCGACTTTGGCATACAAAGTTTCGATAGCAAACAAACCAAAGAGAGCTTTTCTTTGAGTGTGAAGAGAGAGTTTTGAGAAGAGGTTGTAGTTCGTTTTCCAAAGCGTATTTGCTGTTGATATTTATATCTCTGAAGGTCAAGTAGGTTTGTCGGTAAGTTGAAGTCTGACGGCAATTGCAAGTGCCTTGTCTGTACGTCACAAAACGTCCGTTGCTGTTCGCTGAAATCGTGACGTCTGAAGTTGGGTTCGTTGCGTAAAGGACATTTAGCTCGTTTGGGATGGAAGATATTTTTCCGATGCTATGTTTTTACCTCACAACGGTTTTAAACTATTTAGTCTGTGTGGTGCTGAATGACTGCGGTGTAACGCTGCTGATGGTTCAACATTATTCTTTTCTTTCAAACAGCAGCACTGTCTAGTGTCTATAGCAGGCCATATTGTAATTCACAGGTTCTTTGGTGTTTCTGATGAAAGAGTTGCATGGCAGGCGAGTCACGTAGTTGGCTGCATGAAGCAAGTTTAAATTTCCTTACATTATCTTAACATCTCCTATACAAAAAATCCATAATCTTTATCTAATCACATGGATTGTTTAGGAAGAATTTGCAAAATGTACCAAACGCAGTGTACGTCTATGTGCTAAACTACCTTGACAAACTTTACAGAAATTGGCTAAGGTTGTTGCAATGGTTTTCGTTCGCTAAATTATGAAGCTGCTGAGTTACACCTTTAACAAAAATGTCACCAAGACTTGAATTTCATTGATAACCTTACTTTGAGGTAATTCTTAAAGACTCTGGAAGATTGCAATTATTTACGTTTTTACAGATTTTTGTACAACTTCCATAGAGCATATGCCAAAAATCATACCATTTTCAGCTACATATAAATACGCAATCTGCCACAACGCAGCTGAAACTAGTTAATGACCTACACTTACGAAAAGACGTGGTTTTACTTGTATCGAACATAGCATTTTTTTCGCTTTCGCTGTGAATGAAACAAAGCAATTATATTTAGACACTTTGTTCCTGCAAGAGAATGGTCGCAGCGATCGATACAAAGTGTTGGTCTGTTTGAGGGGTCTTGCGTGACAAGAGACCCGGAATGGGATTGGGGAGATCAGGATGGTGGCGAAGGAAATATTGGAAAGATACAGAAATATCTGTGAGTTGCGTTTGGTTTGCAGTGACGTATGTATGAAAACCAAACCATGCTCACGCCTTTTTGGGACAAAGCAAATCTTTTACTCCAGTGGTGGTTGAATTGCTGAAGAGAATTTGAAACTGTATTATCCTAAAAGTTCTAAGTGATACCAATTTCTTCTTGTAAACAAAGGCAAGCCACAAATGAAATGACTGCTTTGAAATGAATAAACTAGTGCAAAAAGCAAACAATTTTAATAACATCTGCCATCAGCAAGCGCACGGATACTATTGGCAACACTTGGTAAGTTTTTCAATTGTTTGTTTCAACTGTGGACTGCATCAGGCTAAAACAGGGATGTTCAAATTACCGCCAGCGGACTTAATCCGGTCAGCGAAGCCAGTTTGTCAATTATGAGAAAATAATACATTTACGAAAAATTTTTGATTTTGTGGAATGCAACATATCCTGAAACAATCACATTACGTAAGATGTCCGGCCTTCAACCTGTTGTGTGATAGTTTATGTGGCCTTCTGACAAAACGTTTGCAGACCCTGAGCTAAACTATTTTATCAGTGCAATCAAGCCTGATGTGGTGCGGTGCAAAAAGCTGCAGTGTTGTTGTTTGCGATGTAGTCATCGGTAGTTCTTTTTTGACGTTTTCGTACTCAAAATCCACGCTGATGTGGCTTTTGCAAAAACGTGCAATGCAGTTTTCAACGTAGTTTTTGAAAAAGCTTACAATACACGTTATTATGACACAACACGGCACAGCCTGTTTATTAACTTAGATTAGATCAACAAAAAGGTCAAAACCTTCAAAAAAAAGGAAGTCACATGACTTCGACGACCAATCTGCGACCGACGCTGGGCCAACTAACGCATAATACTGAGTCGGAAGATATGGAAGCATGCAAAGCACTGCGGCAACCAAGCAAACACCATCCAACACTTACGAACGCGCAGCCACTGAACACAATAGAGAGGATGAAATTTACCCTCACATTCCACGATGCACGTAATAGCTGATTTTTTCAGCGGCTGAATTTATGTGTTCTGCCGAGCAACCCTATCGAAATCTGCATATGTTTTGTATTTTTCGACTAAGGGGGGTTACTGCCGAGAGGACAGTGCATACCTGACGTGTGAAAACAAAAACTCTGTCTCCAATGCCATTTTGGCAAAAACAAATGCGACGTTTTCATGCACAAGCAAGCTTCGTAGTTACGTCCCATGTGGACTCCGCTGAAAACCAGCCTGGTCGAGGTGCATTGCTCAAAAACCAGCCTAGTCGAGGCGCATGGCTTATAGTCAACCTCGGTTGTTCATACTTAATCTGCAAAACGAATTTTGATATTTTAGCTAAAGGAACCTCACGGGCAAAAACACTGGAAAATAATACTATGAACTGACATATTTTAATGTTTCAACTTAATTTGCTTCTGGTGCGTGTAGAATCACAAGCTTCGAGTAGAATACAATTTTCATTTTCAACCGTAAAACAACAAAAGCTACTAGAGGAAGTTCAGTATTTTTGCTGCTTTTTTGGTGTCTTTGCTATGCGTGCTTACTACATTTTTGATAGAAAATATGTTTCTGAAGAAAATGTGTTTCAAAATACAGAAAATTAGTTTTTTCTGGTAAGATGGGTTTGCGAATGATTGCTGAGTTGTTGAAAAGCACTCCTGTGCTCCTAAAACGTTTGGAATAATTTTTGATGATTTATTTAAACCTATGTTGTTGTTTTTTTTGGTGAGCTGAGCAGCGTCGTATTGGCAGCATTTTGCTTTGCAGAAACTTCACGACAGAACATCAGCGTAGCGGAGTCTTGGTTGAATGGAATAATGGCGGCTGTTTTCCTTATCGCGTAGGATTTGAAGGGAAAGTTGATCTCAAATGCATCGAAGAGACTTACGGTTTGCGATTTTATTGGAATCATCTGCTTAAGTGCAGTAAGTTTTCATAACGTGCAGTACAAATGTTATTGCGCAAATATTATCTGAACCGGTTTGCACCGGTTTGGTGCAGTTGGTGCAACTGTATATTGATTTAATCTCATCAAACTTTCGTTATCTTAATTGCTGAACACCTCCACCACTGCACCTCCAAAGTATTTTTTCTAATGAACTAATATATGAAAGCTTACAACGCTTAAAATTATATGCTTGTGAGAACTGATTCTATGAGAATATGATTTTAGGACTGTGAATGCGTAGTGATACGTGAAATCGATTTTCTACAAAATATTGCCGATTTATGGTTTGTCGCCTTTGTGGAGACCAATTGCTTGGATTGTGAGAATATTCACGTTTTAAATCAATATAGCGTGCGACTTTCCAAATATATGAAGTATAACCTTCTGGCACAGCGTTCCAATGCTTAGGTTTAGACAGCCAGTTGCTGAAGCCAGAGTGGAATGTGATTTAAACGTGATTTTATACAATGTGGCAGGACCTGCAAAAATAAGCTTTGAACAAGAAGGTGATAATGACATCTTCATTTATTTGAAACAAACACGAAGCTGAAAAAACTATAAAAAGAATAGTCACAAACGCCTTTCCTTCGATCAAAAGTTTACTTTTAAGCAACATTGTTGCAATGCAGGGATCTCCAAACTTTTTGTCCGACGGCCACATAAGCTATTACACAACACTACGAGGGCTGGACATCTTACGTAATGTTATTGTTTCGGAATATGCTACATTCAACCAAATCAACAAATTTTTCGTAAATATATCAGTTTTTCATTTTTGACAAACTGGTTTCGCGAGTCGGATGAAATGGCTTCGCAGGCCGGAAATTGCCCGCGGGCCGTAGTTCGGAGGCCCTGCTGTAATGTAACAAAATTAATACAATCTGAATAGAACAAATGTTCTGATTGTATATTTATATCACCGAAACTGCACTTGAGTTAATTGATGTATCATCCTAATGGTCATAAGGCCGCTGAAAATTGACTCATGTTTGTTTTCAGATGAAAAACGTAAATCCCCAACTCGAGCTTTTGAAATTGATGAGAAGGTGAAATGCACTTTAAATACTGATTGTCTGAAATCGTTGATGGAAGGCTCCGGTGAATGGGACGATCGTGTTGCACATGTACGTATTTTCAACAACCGCTCAAAGAAACATACGTGTGTTTATGTTGGTGTTCAACTTTACTCAGAGAGATGTAACTCCAAAAATGCGGTATTGTTATTATGAACTTTTTATGGTAACACGATTTGAATGTTTGCCGAAAGTCCCTCATATAACTGAATTGAAAATACATTTTTGTTAATAATGCTGGAAGAAAAACATTTTAAGAGACAGTGGCCAGGCTAGGGCTTGCACATAGTCAAATGGATTTTGACTTGTCAGTTGATTGATACGATCCAAAGAAGAAATAATCGGCAAGCATCTCACGCGGCTGTAAAACAGATGTTGTTTTTAACTGTCTTATCTTACTACTACGTGAAACGTAATTGTTAATGGCAGGTGTGTTTTATCGCAGTTCATTGGCAAAACTGGTACAGTTGTCGGAATTATGTCAACTGGCGCAATAATTGTGGAATATCACCCGTCGCTTTTAGAAAACGTTGCTTTCTTTGGACGCTTTATTTGGGTATTTCACGCAGCAGCTTTGGAAATATCTTCAGGTACATTAAATGAGCAGCGCTTCAGCGGCCCAGCTTTTCCCACGTGTCTTTGTAAAAACAACAGTAGTTAGAGATGAATTTCCTATTCG
>JGI24158J21664_10005382_pt1 | contig 16734 bp, 9 predicted proteins | sample Ectturendosymbi3_FD_21664 | JGI IMG/M metagenome (IMG submission 21664)
CGTGTTAAAGGTGAAACTCGGGACTTTTTTGCCAATTCACCGTTGTGCATTTTGATTTAATCTCAAATATATTTGTGTCGTTATGCAAGTAAAACTCTTAGATTGAAACTTTTGAGATGGTGCAGAGTTATAAGTCTGGGCGGGTTTTTCGGGCCGGGCTCGGGCACGGGCTTACGTTTGTCAAAATATTTCGGGTCTGCATACAAAACCTTTTTATAACATTAAGAGTAATGATTTTTTTCTTTCGTGGCGTAGATTTGTTGTGCTCACCGCTTCTGTGAGTGAAGTGATTGTGATTTTTTTTAGCTAATTCTGTTTGCAAACAAAGCTGCGTTCTTTCATTGTCTACTCGGATTTGTCTCACACTCTTTTTGAGAAGGCGACAGCGGTGAGGAAATTAGCACGCGATGGCGTTGCAACGAAAAGATCAATCACTCATGCGATTCTTGGCTTATTTTAAGAAGCCTACAAGCCGGCTTTTCATGTCTGTAGCGCTATCCTAGAAAGTTTCTTTTATGAATATAAGGCAATCGTAGATAGTTTCGTGATAGTTTCTTTTTTTCTTGAGAATCATTATATTCCACACTCCGCAGTCAGTATTATCGTTGACTAACATGCTACGTTTGTGCCAGATTATGCCAATGTGTTGGGAAAGTGGTTGTTATTTTCGGTGTGATAAACCGTGTACCTGCAACTACACCTGCACGCAACGTTTTTTGTTACTCCGCAGTTGCGCATATCTTAACTTCCACGGTAAATTTGGCGTTCGAAATTAAATTGGGCTTCAACAATAAATGTCGGGCTTGTGATTTCGAGCTCGGGCCAGGTTCAGGCTTCAAAATGAGACCCTTTTCCAACTCTGTGTGGGTATGTATGTGAGGAGCAACAAGAAGAGATTGAAATAATACATCCTCCATCAAACAGCACTAAAAATAGATTGAAATCATTTAGTGAAGTAGGCTACGCTAATTTTAGGCCAAATGTTTTTCCTGCTGGCAAGAGGATATCAATGGAGATTTTAGTAGGGGTGGGGCTGCATGCATGATGACCAGTAGCATTAAAAAGATTTGTAGCTTTTTCAAAAAATGGAAATGTGCGAGAAAAATATTTATCGTCTTTTTAACGTTAAGCGACTTGAACAAGACATCAAATCGCACTGTAACCCACACTTATAACATGCATGAAAACTGAAGTGTTCTACTGTAAGAATGATATGCTCGTGCGACCGATGCGATTCAGCATTTTGTGCACTCCAACTGACAGCTCTGATCAAAGCCCAATTGATATGTTCTACTATATTGCTGTGCTTGTTTGCATCCAAATACGATATTAATGGAAGCAGGCTGAACTACAGTACGGTGTCCAGCAACAAATTTAAGTATATTAATACAGTACGTAAATCATCTGCAAGGACAATGCGTGATTAGTGTTGCTATCAAAACACCTTTAGAAATAAGATTGGGAATCTGTATATATAAAACGCCACTTCTGCATCGACCCGATGACTATGTTGGTCTCACACCAAGCTGTCCCCCCCACATTTTACAGCAAAATTGCGCCCATGCTTCTGTTTAGTAGCTGAGTTATATGAAACAACAAACCGTTGCCATTTGTCTCTCTGAGGTAGAGTTCTGTGGTTGCCAGTTGGTAAAGCGACTTTTCTTGCTATTCAAGCTCATCAAGATCTCTGATTTTCTTGACATGAGAGTAGTGTAAAGTGGCGCAAGTACTCAATAGCAATCTGATTTCTGAATGACTTTGTTATAGAAAATTAAAATAGAAAAATTCATCTCTAAAATACCAAACGAACTTTACGTAATAGAAACGCTAACAAAACTGCAGTATTGCGCAGACGAAGCAACTGTGCTTTTATTGTAGGACACTGCTGCTCGCCCTACACATAGCTCTTATCTGCAGTACAACCTTAAGCTTTGATCAGGGCATTTCAAACAAGAACAATCATAAGTTCTTGCGCCTGATCAACACGGAATAATCGGTACAATTCAGCAAACACAGGAGGCAGCCAACGTACTTTTGAGTATACCAACACAATACTCGACATGCAGCGTGACCAACGGTCATATTGAAATACATGGAAACTCGTTGGAAGAGCAGACTCTGGCGTTATCAACACGAAATCTGATTAGGTGAATAAAACTAAAACTCATGAATAATTACAAGATACATTTTTGAGGAATATTTACCGAACTGATCAGAGACTGGCAATTGACTCTAAGCGTACCACAGTTTGTTGGAGGCCCCCTTCGATCTTGAGGCCTTAGGCTTAAGCCTATATAGCCTATCGGTAAATCCGGCCCTGCCTAAGGGTAAATCCGCGTCAGGTGCTACTGCATTTCTTTCTTGCTAGCAGTACATTGTAGATTGCAGAATCATTCTAGTACACCTGTTGGATTTTCACAAGCTTGAAAAACAGTGACATTTAACTTTGGTACCCTGTTTTTCTTAGCATAGTTGTGAACAGGAAAACAAGGTATTTTCATTCCTATAAGTAGAAAAACAAGCAGAAATGCTGTTTCAGAAAATGTAAGCTTCAGTCCAGAAACATGAAAACTATGGATTTTGAGTTCCAGTTGGCTCTTGATCTGGTTTGCCAACAATGCTTTGTGCATTGGAGCCAGTGCTGCCATCGTTTAGCTTAACTGAGTAAATCATTCCAAGGAAAGTCATGAATTCGGTAAAGTCCCAAGCACCTAAAATGTAACAGCATTTGTGGTCACTCAATATTTTCACACCAGTAAATAGTTGTTATGCTATTACGCAATAGTGCTAGTGATGCGGTACAATTTGCTACAGTTTTTCGTATTGTACTATGGCAACATTGTTTTGAAACCACAATTGAAAATCATTAAGTTATCAAGTCAGAGGAAAAGCTTCGTATTTTTCATAAAAATGAGTAGACAATCAGACAGTGTGAGGCACTGCTCATAAAACTGCGATCATACGCTACATATCGAATCACATAACAAACGTACTGGTTTAACCCTTTTCTGNAAGATAACACTATTTTCACAAAAGATCAGCATCAAATAATCAACAACTTGCGTTCTCACAATAGACATATTTTGATTTACTGCATNATTATGACAACTTCCATCAGTACAGAATAGGTCAAGCGCAAAAGTGTTTTTGAAGTTGGAATAAGTTTGCATACTAATCTTACGATAAGTCGAATCTGTTACAAATAACAATGTACATATACAACAAGCTGAATGTGCATAAAACAATGACCGACTAACCCAATGAACTAATAGAAAGCATTATAAAACCTAATTGTGCCTAAGAGGCTACGCCTCTCGAGAAAAATGATTTAACCAGCATTTTTTAAGGCAAACCTTTTACGAGGTTGAAGATGAGATAACATCTGAAGCATAGTCATTAGCCCTAAAATGCACACCTTTCGGATGCAAAACAAGTTGGTCAGAATTGAAACTCAGCTCTACACTAATTACGGATCAACGCTTGCAGCCACTTACCATCTCCGTTTGAATCCAAACACTTCAAACAATCCTGACATTCTTCAGGGGATATATCAATATTGCATGCCTGTAAGTACACGTAAAAAGCATAGCTGCATATTTTTAAGAAATGATCTGCCATATTCGTTCTGACGCCCTTCAAAACACCGGGATTCTCCATGCTGGGACACTTTTTTTCTGTCGCATTTTCATGGCAATATATCTAAAAGCCCAACGGTGTACCAGATAAAACGTAAAACAGATAAAACATAAAACGAATACTGCCAATGTTTCGTTGACGGTGCAGTCAACTTCATCAGGGCGAAAACAAGAGTGACAAGCCATCGGCCAACCAAGCGTTGAGTGCTGGAGTGATGTCACAGGTATAAACACTTGCAGCGCGGAATCATTTATTCGATTCCTTGTCACGACTGTTATAAACATTTTATTGGGGAAACCAAATGATGTTTTGAAACCAGACACAAAGAACATATGGCTGATGTTAAACAGAGACGCTTTGACAGGAGTGCTTTAGGGCGACATGTTTTCGACCTAGGCCATTCCTTGGATTGGCAACAGTCGAAGGTTTTACAATTTGAATGTGATTTTCATGTTACGCCGTTTTATAGAAACCTATCATGTTAACACTGATCGATCAAGCATGAGCGATTAATCCTCCGATATGTGCCCGAATATATACTGCTTCTTGATAAACAAATGATGACGTCCATTGCTTTATTCGTTTTATAACTTGCCCAATATTTCATCGTCCCAATATTGGTTCACCGTTTCGTCAGTGCTTCTAATTGCTGTGTGTTAATTAGTTTTCTCGATGAATTCACTTCACGCTAATTTCCTTGTTCCCCTGCTATCCCGCCTCAAATCACTAGGTCCAATGATTCCGCTTTGGCAGTATTCGTTTTACGTTTTATCTGATACACCAGTTGAGCTTTCAGATATACTGTGAATTGACCTGGTGTCCCTGGAATAGCAAGATTTTCATGGCAACTTGTGAATGTCCCGACCTATCCCAAAGGATTCCCACGAAACTAGTTATTCGAAGTACATTTTTAGACCATGTGCATTTGTAATGTCGAGCATCTACAGAGCCGTGGCTGAAACACTCAAAAACCAGAGGTGATCAGAGTCACTTTTTTATTCACATAATTGAAGCATATTTGAACTAACCTTTGTTTATTGTGAAAATCAGTTGAAAGTATGAGACACAGAAAGGGAAAATAGCATTGACACCCTAAAACTCAATCACGAGACCCTTTGAAAAACCTTAAATAAAACAATGGAAGAAAACATTCGCGATTATTTACCGACAAAATCTGCAGTGAAAAAGAACATGCAACATATGAATTTACAAAATAGTTTATTCGCGAACTTCAATGGGAAACGCTTCTCTTGCGGGTGTAGTAACCAAAATTTGTTACGTTTGTCATGAACTTTTTTTTGAAAAAAATATTTTCGCAAATTTTTTACAAAATATATTTTTCAGTTTCAAAGAATGTGTTAGTTAAAATAATTGTTTGAATAGAAAAACATTTCTTGTGGTGCTAAAATATTGACAATCTATTTAGACAGGGCATATTTTGAGGAACCGATAAAAGACACAATAGGGGCGCAGTGGAATATCAGGTTTTGTGAACACCACTGGTTGGCAAAACGAAATTTCATGTACGGGTTTCAAGTGATTTCTTAAATCCATTAACGACTTATGATGGGAAGACGATGAAATTTGGGTGTCTTTTGACATTGTATCATTTTCTGCAAACATCCCAACAACTCTAGCAGCAGAAATAGCCAAGAAAATATTGACAGAACGTGATGACTTTCAAGAACGCACAAATTGGTCTATACTATACAAGACGTTTGCGAGGGACTGGATCTTTGCATGTACTCATATTTCACATTCCGAGGAAGTACTTCAAACAAACATTTGGTACATTCACCATTGTCACCCATTTTTGCGAATTTAGTCATGAAAGACATTTAAAATAAAGCAATGACGGAATTCCACCACCCACCTAAAATTCGGAAACGTTGTGTAGACGACACGTTTGTTGTTATAAAATGGAAGTATTTGCAGTAATTTTTCATTTTTCAACTAGCATTGAACCTACTGTTCAATTTACACAAGAAATAGAAAATGATGGTGTTCTGGCTTTCCTGGATGTGAAACTAACTCGTGAAAGTACAGGTTGTTTGGACTATAGTGTTTAAATAAAACCAACACACACAGATCGATACCTGAACTTTCGATCAGACCATCCTCTACAACAGCGCTCTTCAACCGGTGTGCACGGTGCATCCTAGGGTGCACCAAAATATGCCTAGGGTGCACCACTAAGAAAGGGTTCACAAAGGTGCATCACAAACTTGTCATACTAAACAGATAATTTTTACAAAAATTTTCTGTTAGCAAAAATGAACCAATGACTTTGAAGATTTAACCGAGACTTTGCAGATTCTAAAGTGTGGTGCATAAAGCATCACACCACATCAAGCTAATTGTTGTATCTAGATGATTTTGTGATTCATAAGCAACAGACAATGAGCCATTATCATTTGAACATGTAGCTGAGTTACTGAATTAGGATACTTGCTGATTTAGACCAGGGTACTTACAGACATGGGTGCAATTACGTGGGGGACACGGGAGAAGTGTCAGTAAATAGGGTGCATGAGTTTAAGTGCTTAAGCAAATAGGGTGTATGAGTTCGACAAAACATCTTTAAGGGTGCACCGTAACGAAAAATGTTGAAGAGCACTGCTCTGCAACACAAAAAAGCGGTTATTAAAACGTTGCTATTCACAGTATAGCGGACACATTAGTGCTTTAATGTTTTGTCCTCTTCAGTGACGTTTTGGATCGTTCCCTCTCTGCTATCAAAGACGCAGATGCTCAAGTGAATTACTTGGCGTGCCGTTTGAAATCTTATCTTTTGCAGATTCTACGTGTTGTCGCTGAACCCTTTCCCTCTGAGGCTTTGCAACTACTCCTCGCCTCGCCAGCCGCAGCTACCTTTCAACATGGCATTCTTACACAGTTGGCCTGTAAGGAAAGTACGGTGACACTCTTACGTTCCCTTCCGTATGGCTCGAAGTTTGGTCTTCAGCCGCTCTTCGCTTATCAGGATCAGACTCGCGGGCGAATGCTTGTCCAGCTGTACTCGGGCGACATCGTCTTTCTTGGCCCGCCTTCTCTCGAGAAATACCAACTGCATCGAGTTCAGCGATTCAACATTCAAGGTAGAATTTACACTTACGTCAATTACACGCTGAAATTCAGTTCTGAGCCTATGCGACAACTTTCGATGTCATTATCAATGATCAACTTGTCGACTCACCGTTTTGACTACGCCGCTGGCACAGCTTTATACTCTGATGCTTCTTCTCAGCAGTGATTCTACCTTTCCGCCCTCGAACAAGCAGCGCAAGCTTCGCGTCTGCAGCAGCAACTTCGGCTGTTTTTGCAGGACTAGGACAATCCGTCTCTCAACACCTTACCGTCAGCGAATTTCGACATCATCACACAGAAGATTGGAGAAATTGTTTCCCAGTTTCCTTCGTCTACTCCTGACTGTAACCGACCCGTGCCTCAACTTCCTTTTGACCCTTCTGACACTCCTCACCAATGTTTGGACCTTACGTGTATCCTATCTTACTCTGCACAATTTGTGTGGTCGTTTCCGCCTCAGGCTCGAGCTTTTCGGTTTGGACAACCATACTTTTTCACCAGCTACGTCACCGTATTATACGTAATTTCCCACGCCCGACATCCCAGGAGAATGCTGACTCGTCAACCCAACCTGAAAGTGTTGAGCTACGCCCTGTCCCGCGCAGTGCTCGTGTCTCTGTAGTTGAGCCTAAGGTTGCTGAAACGCAACCGTTGGTTGAATGAAGCCTAAACGTATTGCTAAATCACATCGGTTTGCTTTCCGTGCTGCGTTTTTTCTTTGCCCACAACAGCCCTATTATTATTATCATCATATAAGCGTAACCTCCGTATACGCTTAGAGTGCTACTGGAGAGTTATCAGCGCACAAGGTGGTGAGAGCCTTTTAATTCGCCTTGTTTTGGCCTGGCAACTTTAAGACGTCAGGTTGCTTAGACTGACCTGTGCTCCTGCAACAACTAGGTTGACCCCTCAGCTAGTAGGGATCTCTGTGACAGACCAACTACATCAATCCTTGCAAGAGCAAAACTTCTGACTTCAAATGAAGCAAATTACCAAGAAGAGATGAATCGCATTCTACTAGCCCTCAGAACAATGGTTATCCACCAGCGCTGACGGCTCGATCACAAAATTCGCCCTACACCAATCAAACGATAGAGAACCGATCTTCAGTGGTGCTACCATATTATCGAGGGTTATCGGAAAAACTGCGAAGATGTCTGAGGGATCACATAATCAAATCGCTTTTTAAGCCGATGTGAACAGTTGGTGACAAGCCACGAAATGGAAAAGATCCTGTCCACCCTTTTGATCGTCAAGGCGCGGTATATTGCGTACCGTGTGGTGACCAGTGGCGTAACTANAGGCTTGCGTCAGGGNGGGGGGAAACTTAGTTAAAGGGCGCCCACTGGCCATCGTCTGGGTATGCGACAATTATTTCTCAAAAACACATGTANGTTATTCCACAAAAACAGAAAATAGTTGTCAGGTGATGTAATGGGCTTTAATTGGTTAAATGAGTAGAATTTCAGGTTTTCATATAACGTATCCTATCTAAAATTAATACCCATCAATGATTTGTGACTGGGTAAGGTAGTCTTATGATTTGTTATAAGCCCCACCACACCCACGGGTGTAACAAGGCTAGATGGTGCCCGGGGNTAGAAGAAAGTTTGGCACCCCCGTGTTCAAAACTGATGTCTTCCNGAAGCAAATGTACTGTATTGAAGAAAGCTCTTGTGACATTATTGAAACATTTTCGGCGCCCGGGAATTGTGCCCCCCTTGTTACGCCCCTGACCACACCTGAATCTTGGTAATTAACTCCTAAATTAATTCCACTTTTCTTCCAAGCACCAAACAAGTTATTCGTGACTTTATGATGGGCATGGGGTAGATATTTGGCACTGTCTGAGTAAACAACAAAACAAACGTATCAAGTCCAAAACGGAATTTTTTGCGCAGGTCATTGATCTATCCGCATCAGTGATAAAACCACATTCATTTAGGAACTACAACGCAAATAATTCTAAACAATTTTATCAGAATATGGAGCTGCACGCCACACAATTATAAATTCGTATGAATAGTGCCATAGCTGCCCAACTCTTCCCCCCAAAAAATGCTTACTGGGGCTCCCCTAATGGTGATTTCTAAAAAAAGATTTCTAAAGCGTTGCTGTAATAGCGTTTTTATTTGTCATGATTCAGTTGTCGCTGTAATTTATCTATGGCACGACTACTCAACTGGCGGACCGTGGTCATACAGCAAAACAAAAGAAATCACTATATTGGCACAGTAGCACACATGAAAAATATCACATAACAATAACCACAAAAATCAGTGGCGTATGTTGGTCATTGCTACTGGGTGTGCGCTATTTGTAACGTCACACTGTGACGTCAAATGCATGTTTCAAATTCAACGTTATTCCGACGTTTTTTGACACAATGCGTATCATTATACACGCACTCTCCTTATTTATTGTTGTATAACTTAATATGTCTATTGTACTGACTTCAAACTATCAGCGCTCCACTTAACATACAGATGCAAAATACACTCAACACTAAGACCAAGCAATCATAATTGCAAAAATATCAAACTGCATGTTAAAACCAAGAAGTAAAATACACTCAGCCCTACAATAGCGCAGTTTACAAATGCAAAAACAGTCTGAAGGAATGTCTCTTTGAATACAAGCAGTCGAGCCCAGAAGGTGTGCGCCTGGAATAGCGCACACCCTGTTGTGTCAGATAGAAGCAACAGGAGAGCAAAATTCACTCGGCGCAGCTCACGAATACAAAAGCATTTTGCGCAAATGTCTCTTCGAATACGAGAGCAGTCAAGTACATACATATGGCTCACACCTTCGGGCTGGAAAGTATATAATATCTCTATAGTTTTTTGTGATTTTACCTTGATCGTACGATCTGGAAAATACCACGTCATATTCAGTTTCACAGGGTGTGCCCCGCACACCTAGCACACCCGTAGTATACGCCCTTGATGAAAATATCATAAACTTAAACCATGTCACATTATAGTAGTATCAAAACGGCTTGGAGCGAGTCTTTTGGCATGCAAGAGCCTTTATCACCCAATGCTAGAGAGCGCACACATGAAGCTTCCATTGACAACATGGCCAATGAGGAGAGTCTGCTATTTGACATATGAGACCTGTTGAAGGTTTTGATCAGCTTAAGTTTGCTGAAACTCTTTTCAGCGCTGGCAACAGTATCTCGGCAGTTTAGCATAATTCGAAGTGCAATAAATACGTTAGGATAAACTTCATCAAGACTTGTCTTGGGAATAGAGCTTAACAAAAGGAGTTGGGTCTTCATCATTGTTATTTAATTAACGACGATTATTTAGAGATGTAATGAAATGCAAAAATTTACAGGAAATCAGAATCAAGCCTATCGTTCAGTTATGGAAACAATGTTACCGAAGGAACAAACCTGAGGGTGCTCAAAGCAATGCGCCGCAATGAACGTTTTCTTTCATTAACGCTTAGGTGAATTTTGCTTGACAACCATGCGCATCGTGTTTTCAACTGGCCGAAATACACATACATAAACCTTTCTAATATCTAGACTTGTTAATCTCGTGGTGCATGGCACATGTTTACATTAATAACATTTTGTATCTCAAATCGCTTATAAATGTTGACAAGTATAGACCAAGGGGGCCGGCTTATGTGGACGCAACATGGTCAACACCCATAATTCAGTAACTGCACTACTCGGTTGGGACAAGCTTAGCAGCGATTGCTAAATAAACTCTTCTAACTACACGAATAACTCCATCTTGCTGTCTGAACAGGAGGCTGCGCAAATGTCTAACTTTGGCCGTAAGCACCAAAGGTATATTGCTTCTATGCAGTACAAAATGTGAGAAGACTACCTCATATAGTCTTAATACATTTTTTCACAACAACCACTACACAAAATACGTTGATCAGAATACGAAGTCTGATTTCGTATACAACTAGGCATATAGGCTAGCTTCACGTTCAACACTCCAAGTAATGAATGGTGACGCTTTACGCTCAAGCATCAAATGAGTTATACTGTATTACCCCACAAACATACCAAAAATAATCAGGGGACGTTATTCTAGGTAACAGCGGCAAATACTGCTCTGTCTATAAATTACAGGACAAAACAGAAAACGGATTGATAAAAACTACACTGATTTTTAGTGTTTCACATTTCGATTTGGGAGTTGCAGCTTTGTTTGGGGAGCTAAGCCCACAAAAGTTCCCCGTGGGGATGAGACTGAATGTTGGGACCCCTGTGTCGCTAGGCGGTAAACTTGCGAATATATGTCTGATACGGATAATCGCATATTCCGGTGTCAAGCGAAATTTCTGACTTTCAAAATTTCTGACTTAACGCCATGTGCGCATGCACAGAATGGTATTATACATATGAAATACGCTGAGAAAACTGATGATTAGGGCTCAAGGTTTAGTGTTTAGGTAAGTGTTTCAGGTTAGGGTATGCATTAGGGTTGTAAAAAGAAAAATAATTGAGGTATAAGACTAAGTCCAATATTTCTCAGTGGGTATACTTATTCCCGTACTGCTGTATGTTGTAGGTATTTGTCATCTTACCAAAAAGTTTTTACACAACACATATCAAAAATGTAAACGCCAAACTTCATTCCTTTACTCTGAGAAGCAAAATAACTGACAAACAATAATAGATCAGAAATTTCGCAGAGGTCAGAAATTTCGCTTGACACCGGTTAAACACATAAAAAAATCTTGGCAAATGTTTATGCGATTGACTGGATTCAGTGGCGATTCTAAGGGAGGGCCTGGGTGGGCCACAGCCCCCCAGATTTTTGGCTGGCCCCCTGCTTGGCCCCCCAGTTTTGTGCTGAATTTAACGTTCAAGTTCGTTTGATTGACATATACAGCAGATAACTTTCAACCGGCAAAATTTTAAAGGATTTGAAGACTTTCTGGCGACGGTTCCGACAGTGTTCACAAGCCCATATGTTGTGTTTGATAGGGTTAATCATAGCAAATCAATCTTCATTACAACGGAAAATCATCATGCAGGAGAGACATTTATATTGGCCCCCCTACTTTTTTCCTTGGCCCTGCAGTGACCCCTCCAGTTTTTTCTTTCGAGAATCGCCACTGACTGGATTCGTCTGTACTAACACCGAAATTACCGGAAAACATTTTGAAACACTTTAAAAACAAAAACTTACCAAAATCGGAAAAATACTAAATGCTGAAATACAAGCTAACAGGGGGACCATTTTTCACGTTTAGCCTGCCAGGGGAGAGGCGTGCGCCCCTGCCCCCCGTCAGTTATGCCACTGCTGGTGACTGCAACCAAAAGTACTTTGGTTAAACAAAAAAGTCATTCAACACACGCAAGAAAAACACATTAACTGAATCATTTTTCATTAGCTCCAACCCCGACGTCATTAACGAAAAAGGTTCAGATCTTTTTCCAAAAATTCTACAAAGCGACGTTTGGCTATAACTGACTTAATGCGAGATAGCATATTTTTTATTCGTTTTCACTCGACGTACAGTTTGTTTCTTACTGCTGTTATTTTGTTCTACTTCACAATCTGTTCTCCGGTATCTACTGTGCCTTGTCAAGGTAGTTATCAGTGTTATCACTACGTCATCCAATCACGCGCGTTCAGTGAATTTTACTTCTCTCCTGTCTGAGTCGCCATTCGCCCTGATGAAAGCCTACTGTTAGTTTAATGAAATGTCAGTTTCGTTTTCAAAATTTTTACAACGGTTGAGCAAAGACTTTTGTTACTGTTATCCTGTTGGCTGGTTCTGCAACCTGTTTAAAACTCTTTCGATGCTCTTGATGTAAACAAGGTTATTATTTTTTTTATAAATTGCACTAATTGTACTTAAGGTAGAGATCAGTGGTAGTTGAAAATACGTAAATATCGGTGGTGAGTTGGAGACAGGTGTTAATTTGCAATAATAATTACATAGTTTCGTTCTGAATTTTATTCTTGTCAAACCACCACAATATGATTTGTGAGATACAATGGAAAAACGAGCAGACGTTCTGACGTAGAACATGCTCTCAAAATAACCGCGTAACGCGCAGTGTGTAAATAAGTGGCTTCCGTCTTTCCACACTATTGCCTGCCCACCTTGCCTCTCTCAGTAATTCTAAGGACGCCTATGTCCCTCTTATTTTCGACATGTAGTTTGTTTAGGAAATTGTCTATCGTGTAACATCTAACTCAGTGTAGTGTACTAACACTAAAAATATTTTACGATTTTGAACCGGTGAATGTATTGGTTTGTGGCTAAACATGTCAAGTTAGAATTCTAGGAGGGTTTCAACCTCTATTTCTCCTCTCTGCAGGCAAACATGGCCCAAGCTGTCAATGTTATTTCAGTTTTTCTCATAGTCCACAAATTTATCGCGCTTGCTTGAATCAAAAAAGTAATCGATAGAAATAGTTTTTGTTTTTTCGAAAAAACTTAGAAAATTGTAAAAACTCATTCAACCAATAAACAGCATTATCTGTGTGAGGTAAAATGTTGAGAGGCATGTAACATTTTGTATTGTTATTGCTTCCGAATGTTGCACAACAGCACAATTTTCTCTGCAACAATAAAAGCCTAATGTAGCTAAAAAAATTTAGAAGTTTCCTAACTTATCACACGGTGCACAGTTAATCGCACTTACAGTTTGGGGACATTTTTGTTGTAAAGCCGCTTTCTATACGGTGTTCAATAAATTTGAAGTGGCTTAGGGCCTCACGTATATTCTTAATTGTCATCACAGGCTTGTCGGCAGGCTGACTATAAAGGAAGACGCAGACAGAAATGTTAAGACAACACAAGGAAGCACTATGGGGCAAGGTTTGTTGAAAAGCGTCAGGTTTCAAGACATTACGATTTGGTTAATAACTTTACCAAACTCTGTTTAATGCCAGTTTTTCTATATTGCGTGTAGTAAGCTGGCGTGATATTTGGCATTGTCAGTGATGGTTGCTCACATTTAAAATGACTGCAATGGATGTTGTTCATATTTGATATTGTCTTCCCCATGCAAAACAATTTAGCAAAGCCCTAAATTTAGCAACGACAACACACTGTTTGGCAGAAACGTACACCGGGACGCAAACTTCCTTATGTCGGTATTCCCCTGTTTTGTGCTACAAATGAGCTATAACGTTTAGGGCATTTCGTTCGGGTTTGTTTACCATGAGGTCGAAATCGAAGGAATTTTTTGCATCTTAATTGGTTTGAAATCGAGAAAAACGCTTCGAAGAACCTCACTTTTGCAGATGCCATAATAGCTTTAACACGTCTACGGAGCATCCAAAAAATTGTTTGTTCCAAAGGCTGCAATGTTGTTCTTTTCAAACATGGTAAAAAAAGAGGCATAAGCTAAATCAAGAGTTAGTTTCCATTGAAACAATGGTAAAAACTACAGAAAAATCAAAAGGGTCATTATAAGTTTCGATCGATATCAAATTTGCCAGCAGAATTTTACAAAGGCCAAGTTTTCACATTCTTTTCTTGCCTTGAGATGCGTCAGCGGTTTCAGTTTATTACAAAGATATTTAAAGCTACAAGGCATGAAATCAAATGTTGCCGATAAACATGAAAGAAATTAAATAAATAATCAGAAAAATGAACAAACTTTAGCTTTTTGCCTGGTATTAAATATTTCCAAACCTCCAATACCGTTGCAGGCCCGCAGCTACGGGGGCATTCGGGGGCAGTGAGCCTCAAATTTTTCGTGCTCTCCCAAATGTTGTTGTTCCCAAAAAAATGTTTAACATACAGTATGATTAAAACAAAAATATTTCCCCCAAAAAAATGTATTTTGCACCCCTAAACCTTATAACCTAGCTACGGACCTGTACCATTGCACATATGTTGCCTTTTCTGTGCCCCTTTTCATAAAGCGCAACTATCGCAAAATCAGCGTGCAAATACAAGATAACCGAAAATGTCCAAAAGTGGAAAAAATGAATTACCACATTGCGCTGGTTTGGTATCGGCAAAAGTTCAGTGGCACATCCACAAGCACGCTGCTAGAGCTGCAAACAACACGCATTACACTGCGTTTTTTCATGAATAAGATTTCATGAATAAGATAGCAAAAACTTTCAAATGTACGCTTGGTAGGAGAATCATGTGTCTGGGGAAATCGTACTCAATTTTTTAGGCGCCTGAGTGTAGAATTATAGGATCTGAACGAATTTGGATTCAAAACAATTTTTTTGCACATTAGTTTCTTTGGACGCGTCCTGGTTAATGCTGCTGAAAATTTAACTGTTTCAACAATCACATAATCTCAATGCTGCGATCAGGGAACGCCGTTCCTACACCAAATAAAAGGAACACTGCACCAAATAGTTCGAATAAAGCAGTGGTTCCCTAACTTTTTGTCCGCGGAACATTGCAAGGTTATTTTAAGTAGACAAGGAACCCCCTCGAAAACTGCCAAGTAAATATAAACGCTTTTTTCACCCAAATTGCCGTTATTAAGGTTTCGTACTGTAAAAAATTTATGCACAGTAAAAGTAACAATAAAGCATAAACAATTCAACAACAAGCAGGTCTTATGGAGGGCAATGTATTTATTTTCTGGACTGCAACAATTCTGAAAAGTTCGGCTTAATAGCTGATATTTGAATTCTTGCATCTGATGTAGAGACCAATCTGGCGCGATACTTGGTCTTCGTTTGCGCATATCGAGAAAAACCTGATTCACGTAAGTATTGCGACGACACTGCGCATTACCAATGAGCAAAACGGGGAAAAAGGAAAGCCAGATCAAACGATACAGCGGTTGCCACACGCCCCAAGGGTTAAAGGACATATCAGCAGTTTTTGCTTAAAACTGGAAAGTATTGCTCGTAGAACGCTTCAGATTTGTCTATGGAACCCATGGGTTCCGCGGAACCCACTTTGGGAAACGTTGGAATAAAGTGAGCATTCGGCTATAAGAATTTCCACACTGGATCTTCTTTTTCACTGCTCTCTCTCCCTCTTCGTTGGACGTCGAAACGACGAGTCCGATCCATCATCTTATCTTTGGAGGTGGGATTGTTCGTGGCTGTACAGTCCTATGCGTGATAGCCACGTACGGCCACAGGTGGGACACAGATAAGCGGAGTTGTTTTCTCTGTTCCGAGCAGCATGTTCATGCCGTCGTCGACGACGCTCATCTCCAGTTTTATCCTGCGTTGCTTGCATGAAGAGGATGCCAGTGGTACAAATGTCTCGCCAGCCCTTGCGACGCGCTGCTAATGTTTCCAGTTGGTCAGGAGGAATAGCATTCTTCTTAAGTGTTGCGTTTTAAAGATTGCCTTCAGGCAATCTTTAGAACGTTTAAACTGTCCGCCAGTAGATCTTCGGCCCTCTGTTAATTCGCCATACAGCACACGGCGCGGCAGTCGGTTTTCCGGCATTCGGATGACATGCCCTGTCCATCTGAGCTCGCGCTCAACAATGATGGCCTTCATCGAAAGGCAGTGGACACGGTGACGGATCTCTACGTGGGGGATTTTGTCCCACCAGTGTAGTCTAAGCATTCGATGAAGGCAAGAAATGTGGAATTGTTCAAGCGTCTTGATGTGACGGCGATATAGGACCCATGCCTCGCAACCACAAAGTAGCGTTGAGACACAGACAGCCTTGCAGACGGCCATCTTGGTCTTGAGGTTCAGGCTTCGGTTAAAAAAACTCGTTGTGAGAGTCGTCTAAAAGCAGTTGAAGCAAGGCGTACGCGACGCTGGATGTCAGGTGACGGATCAAGCTTGTTGTTTAGGACAGTACCCAAGTATACAGACTGATCCACATTGGCGATGGGGCAGTCTTTGATGCTGAAGACAGGTGGAGCAGGATTTGGCGAAGTGCACTGCTGTAGTATTTCTGTCTTTTTAATATTAACAACAAGACCAGCACGACTGTATGCATCAAACATGCTATCAAGGAGTTGCTGAAGGCCATCAGCAGTGTGACTTAATAATGCTGTATCATCAGCATACTGAAGCTCATAAGAATGAGAAAACAGATGTTTTGGTTTGCGCATTGAGACGACGTTGG
>JGI24158J21664_10005383_pt1 | contig 16730 bp, 14 predicted proteins | sample Ectturendosymbi3_FD_21664 | JGI IMG/M metagenome (IMG submission 21664)
CACGGATGGTCAGACTTTTGGATCAAATGCAGTGAGCGTTTTGTGAAATGTGAGTTTTTTTACTAGCATATCCCACGACGTATGTTGCTGATCATGGTTTTAGCCAAATACCGAAATCGTCTTGACATGAGCAAGACTGGCAGGCCATGCGACTTATGCTGACCAGCTTGCAACCTGCTTTGAAAAAGCTTACAGACAAACATCAGGCGCAAGGTTCTCATTTGTTGGAACCAGGCCCGTAAGCAGCTTGGGAGACCAGGAGGGGCGAAGAGTTTTTTGAGAGGGGCCCAAAATTTTTAAACTATGTCCAATAGTTTCAAACTATATCCAACACGTTTTTCCAGGAGGCAAAAATATTTAGAGGGGGGCTTGTTTGGAACCAGCTAGTTTTTGGAAATAAATAACATGTAACCTATTCTCTAAATGCAGTTGCATTCGCTGTTTGTTTGTGCTAACTACATTGTCAATCTATATTTCATTAGCATTGAATTATTTTCGAAACAAAAGAACAGTTTCAAACAACGCTAAAATCATAGGAAGGGGGCGATTTTCAAGCAAAGTTCCTGCAGACGGGCGAGTTACAAAAAACGGTGAAGACCACTGTTAGTTGGTGATGCCAAAGCTCCCTACCTGGCGGCTGCTGTGTTTTTCGCTGTTGAAACTGCTCAGCATCATCTGGCCTCAACAATTTGGACAAATGCGCGCACTAACTGCATGTCTGCTCTGCACTGTGCGCAGAGGCCGAATATGTCGCGATCTGTGTATAACACGCACACACAGTTTTTTGTGGGTGGCCATTAACGTCTGAAGAAAAATGTAATTAGACAGTGGTTTTGTTGCATTCAGCCATGACACACGCCATTTCAATTTGCTCTCGGTCAACTCCAGCAACCACTGGGAAACTTCTGGCTCAATCAGCGTTTCTCGTTACGATGTCTCTGCTCATTTCCCTCATGCGCCCATTAGTTCGTTTCTAACGGTTGGCGGAAATAGCACGCGAAGGAGGTTTGCCATGTTCAGTCCGTTTGAAACAAAACTCCATTTTTCATCGTGGTTGGAAAGCTTGTTGGTTGTTCACCGCTAATTGAAAAGTCATCACTGGAGCCAACCAAGCGCAGTAATCTCGGATATCGATACGTCGTGTTGTTTGATGTTAAATAAGTACGGATTGATCGGCTGCTAAACCACGGAGTAATTTAATTCTCGCAAATTGAACGCCTTCAATCGCTTCATGGCTGTCCGATGATACGCGCCGCCAGACAAAACCTGGCTATTGGGCGGAGGTCCAAGATAACAAATCAAATCTTCGCGAGTTACAAAAAAAGGTGAAGGGAATGTAGGCCCCCAAAACGACGAGTCGTCTGATGTAACGGTCCAGATATCGAAATCTGCGCCCCCTGCTTGCTCCCGTATGGACAGGTGGATGCGGAAACAAAACGACTGCACTTCAGTGGAATTGCGCGGCAACACGACATCGTGATGATGCTGAGTTTCGTGCACGGCGGAAACGACGTCACAAAGTTTGTTTTCCGGTGCGGTTGCACCCAACAACGTGTATTTAGCGTCAACGAACAATCGCAACTGGAAGTTATATTTATCATCATCAACGATATTAGCACTCGTGCGCCGACAGCGGATTTATCTTCGTTGCATGTTCATCCCAAGAGGGCAGCATAGTGAACTGTTTCAACCGCGAAGTTCGTTGATAGCGCAGCGGCTTTATTGCCGAAGCTTTGCTAGAAAGAGGCATGCAGTAAGCGACGTGACGACAACAGACACGTCACCATTTCGTCACGCCGCACCGTTGCCGTTATGCGCGACAGGAGAGGACAGAAAGGTTTTCGAAAACGAGTCCAGCTCGGCGGCCAACCAGCCCGCCTTGTTTCTGAGCGTTTTCGAGCGAGTCTGGGCCTTCAATAGATGCTCGTGTTGCGTCACAAGTGCCTCGCACTCCTCCTTTATCTCTTCGCGGACCTGGTCTACGTCGCTGCACAAGTTCGCCAGAGTGCCCGACAGCTCCTGTTGAACCTGGTATTTAAAAAAAGATACGTAAAAAACGATGACAATGTTCGCTGGATTTACTTGCGGCTTTTTCACTGCCCAGGCCCCCGTCACCTTATAAATGCAAGAATATATAAAGCACGGCTTCGTATTTTAATTTCAATGCTTTTACCGCTGTCAAGGTCTGATTTCGAAACAAGCTGCAAGATGTTATAAAGCAATCGTTTTGCGTTGAAAACGGGTGAAGAGAAACGCTTTTCACAAACGTGTCAGCAGTTGGACATATAATAAGACATTTCGGTCATTTGTCCCGTGATAGTATCAAAACTCGCCGAAACAGTATTCACTAGCCTCCGTTTTCGGACATAACGATGGAATTGACTTGGAAAAAAATTCGGTCATGATCGAAAAAAATCAGGTGACGGTCGTTATTATTCTTATTTGTGAACCAGTTTCAGGCGTTTGTACGTCTTGCCCGAAGTAAACGCAACGCGACCAACCAGCGAAAAACACAGTTGCCGGAAGTAGATGTCAGGACACGTCTGGTGAACTTCACGGCCGACTACTGTCATGTTTATTCTCGCTACAGCGTTTCGCTTCCTCAACAACCTCACCTGGTGAGAGCAGTTGGTGCTGGTGAAGCTGATCACCAAGTTCAGTTTGTCGGTCGCGTGTTCGACGAACTGACGCTTGAGCGCGCGCTCCTTCGCGCGCGACGTCCACGTCAAACGCTCGTACGCGTACAGGGCGCCGTACGACGCGGCGGCGAAGGCGACTGCGCGCCACCCGATGGTCTTCCAGAAAAGATAAGGCATCATTCCTGCGGATGAGATGGAAAGTCGCGCGTGAATTGAGATCGCGCCCAACGATCCTAATTTATAAACTATTTGCGCGCCTTGAGGAGCGCGGAAAGTGTTGGCCGATGCTGGATGGCTCGCTGCGCAATGGAAGTTTCGCTTTATTGCCAAGACGTTCAGCTTGATTCAGTATTTCGCAGCGTGTAGCCCAGAAAATTTCCTCGCGCTGAGGATACTCGCTACGGAATGCCACCTGGGACCCTGAACCCTGCTCAGCGATCCTGGGGGGTCTACTACTCAGGGACTTGTTTTTTTGTTGATTTCATATACTTAGAAAAATGTCAGAAACCTGTGCTTCCATGATTTTTCCTGATTTTCAGAGACAAATGTAGTGGTGCCAGAGTTATTTTACAAGTATCCTTGAAAGCTCATAAATAGAAAATTGGGGTACTATAGTTGCCCCAATTTTCTATGTACTTAAAATTACATAGAAATGTAAAGGTAGCAAAGTGCCCAAAATTTGTTACACATCAGGTAACCATGGTGTAACAAAATTTGGGCATTTCACTACCTTTACATTTCAATGTGATTTTAAGTGCAAAATCTGTTTGGCCAAACATGACATCGGAAACCTATATGTGAAGAATCTTCCTACACTATGATTTGATATGAAGAAAAAACGGATCTAAAACGCGCATGACGTTTTCTGCGCACAAACAAAAATCCCCTTTTTGGTGGTACAGTGCATAAAATTTGTATGATATGTATATTTCGTTGCGCAGATACAATTTTGTTGCGAAAGTGACTAACAATGGACGTATGGAAATAAAAACTAGCTTGGTCCGGAAATAACGGATGTCACGTGTCCCAGGAAGATGTAATCAAATGAAAGGTGGTATTACATCCTACTTTTCCTGACTCTCATAGCATTTTATGGATTCCTGAGCAAGGTTGACATCCTGATGCAAATGCTGCCACCTAACGCTGAAAGGGAGCAAGAGCCAAATGAAACCATCCATGTCATCGACAGTGGAGAGCCTTGTATTGTTGACAATACGCGAGCATGCGCCGTAAACGTTTGCTAGTTTTTCGTTTGCCAGCATCATAAAAAAACACCGCGCGTTATTTTCACTAAACGATATTTTCAATTGACGCCACAAACGCCTCCCTGCTTCCTGATGTCCTTAGCAACACGCCGCTGAACGTAACAGTTTTCAAAAAGTGAAGCTCCATGAAGCGACGCTCAACACTTCAAACCAGAGGAAACATTGCAAGAACGGTCTCACCTACGCCGGCGACAAGCAACGCAGAGTGAGCTTCGGTGAACTTGATATAACCGGCTGCGAGCGACCAAAGGAAATCCTCCGCAGGCACGGGTTCCACCGGGCCGTGGACGCCGACGTGGTCAACGGGCAGGCCAGGGTGATCTGAAGCAACACGATCCAGAAACGGAATGTGTTTTGTTAATATTAGTAAAAAAATCGAGAGTTCACTGATCGCGAGAGCCGTGGTCACCTGAAATGTGGGGCGCATCGTAGTTAATCTATATCATGGTGAGAAACCGGGCAATTCACATTGTGGCGTCACAGTTTGCGGCGATCGAGCAAGAGCGCGAGACACGCATTGGGAAAGGGGCAAACGCAACCCAGACGCCCGAAGAAGCACAGGGTTATCTAAGCGAAGACAAAAAAGAAAGGGTGAAGTCATCGAAATGACTGGAACGCAACGTCACCAATCTCAACGATGCACGTACGTGGGAACGTCTGTATTTGAATTTCTACGAGCGGCGGAAACAGGCAGCCAAGCCCGAAGTTTATGAAGGGGAAAAGAAAACCGTTGAGTTGCATTACGCTCTTGCAGGAGTTAATGCTGTAGGAACAGCAGTTGGTACAATTGTTCTTATGCGTGACTGCATAATGTGCGGGTGACAGAGTAAAGTCTGGGCGAAGGTTTTACTGCAACAAGTTAACGAAGAACTTCAGCTCAGGCATGTATCTCGATGCCTGCCATAGATTCCCCGTATGAAGGTGAGTCAACCAACAGACGAGCAACATTCCACTGCAAAATCGAGCAGCAAATGGCCGAGGCTAATGCAAGTTAATAATGAATTTAATAGGCAAGCACCGAGGGCAGTGGTTCTGATCTTTTCACATCACCTCGTTGCGGAACTGGAGACTTGCAGCGCCTTTGTCAAGTAACATTTCGAAACCGGCGGCGCTCTTACTCAATTTTTCGTATTTGATCGGTCTCGTTACGCGATATCGCGACACCCTGGCAAGGGCCGTTTGGCAGAAATTGAAGGAAAAACACAAACGTACAAACTGTTGCCGGGGTCGACGACTTCGGCATCGGAGGCTCGGGCGTGAAACCCGCCAATCGCACGCGTCGAGCTTCCCGCGGTCCAATGAACCTGAACGTGCGGGAGAGAAAACAATCAGCGCAACTAAGAATTTGAGAGCAGGGCTGCAGTCAGCAGAAAGTTTGCTCTTATAAGTCTACAAAAAAGTCTGACACTGAAACCCAATCTTCTTTCCGCAACAAAACCGCTGCGGAAGTAGATGGTTCCGCCAACAGACTGAGCTGATGCAGTCGTTGGTGGCTGAGCCTGCTTTTCTTGCAGGTCAGCGTCAAGGGCCGGTTAGGACATTGAAAACGTCGTGTTGGAACATTAAAAATGTAAGTACTCGCGGTGACCTCCAACCATCTCCCAACTGCATTGGGTTGCATGACAGCCAACAGGGAATAGAAATTTTGTTGCATGATTGTAATAGACAGTGGAACAATGGTCATCATTGTACTCTGACCTCGACGCTTTGGTAGGAACAGTGCCGGCGTGGGGTGTAGTAACAAGCTTCCTCGAAAAGAAAATGCTCGAAGCAGGAACTAGTCTATCGCTAAACAACAAGTCGTCCCTGAGTCGTAACGAACTACCTCGCTATGAGTTGATTGAATCCGAGCGAGAATTTAAACTCGATGTCTTCCTGGAAGTCGGCGCACAAGCTGGAGCAGTCGATGTCGTACGAGATGTCGAAGCTCGGCAGCTGAGACGCGGATCGAACCAACGACCTAAACCTCGGCGTGGGATCGGGTGATTGGTCTGCGAAGCAAGCGACGAAGATATTGCCGGCACAGTCCACCACCCCTGGGCGCGTCAAATAAGCAAAAACACTATGTAGCCTGTGATCAAAACAGCAGGCGTTCATATATACCGACCTGGGTGTATATTTTTCGGTCATAGGCCGAATTTTTTTGAAATGACCGAAAAAAATTGAGCCAGTTCGGTCATAATAACTGAAAAGGTAGGTGAATACTGTTACGGTGACTTTTAATACTGTTACGGGACAAATGACCGAAACGTTTCAGCAAAAAAAGAACAGATACCGACCACGTCAAATTGGTGACAGAACGCTCTCTACTTTTCTTCCAAGCTGCACACGTAAGCGCGTTTCTCAAAGACCAGTAAAAGGAGCTCCGACGCTGGCAACTGTAAAAACTAGAATCCACTCAACGCTCGTTTCAGGCCGAGCAAACGATTTATCCCCACCTGGTTTAGCGTTGTCGACTGCGCTGGACCCATCGCCGGGATAATATTCGACGCCGTCGTCGCTGCACGTGGAAAGGGGGAGGAGGAGAGGTCTTATGGCGTCAATCATGTCCCCTCTGTTCTTGTNGATCTGACGCTGGAGGGCCGCGCTGCACCTCGCCGACAAATTGCGCCCCAGGCCTAGAAAGCCCGAGAACGAAAACGCTGAGAAGCGTTGCTCAGAAACGAAGCGAACCTATCTTCGTCTCAGCGAAAATCTGCTGAGCGCCCTCAGAACAGAACAAGGGTCACATCGAAACTGGAGATTTGCTTACTAAGCGCTAGTACCGCTATAAAAAATAACTTCTTCAAGTGATAACTTACTGCAAAGCGATACGTAATGCAAGAGGAGAAAAATTTAAGAGAATAAGGCAAAGAACGTTCCAAAAAAGAAATTGCATAGAGCGGAGGGATCTCCCTTGAAACTTTTCACGTGATTATAGGATAGGGGTGACACAAGATTCATGCTGAACTTTTCCTGTCACATCTTAGATAGTTTATTTTCTTAGTGTTTCGCATAACGTATACCAATGTAAACAATAACTACTCTGCCGGGCAAGTAATAAAGCAATTAAAAAGAATGAAGGAATGGCGGGAAATCTGCTTTGATGCGGGCAGAGGTCTCCGCCACGACAACGTACTTATTAGTCAAAAATCGACAGCAACGCAAACACGCACCGTCTTCGATGTGACGATAGAGCTCGGCCTTGTACACGCGAAGCACCATCGGGTTGGGGTGAAAAGGTTGTTGGAACTCGTCGACGAGCAGCGGCAGTCTCCGGATCTCGTCGCTCATCGCCGCCCGGACCTGTCGATCGGCCTCGCGCGATAAGTGGGTGATGTTCTCCTTGGACTTCTCGGTGACCGCGTGCAATTGATGGTCTGCGCGTTGGAAAGACCACAGTGAGATGGCCTGCCACGTCGGTCAGTGGAAGAGCAAACCCTATCTTTCTTTTTGCGTGAACGTTGTAATGTAATTCCGATATGAAAAACAATATTAAAGGCGAGGAATTAGAGCAGGTGCAATCAGTGTTGCCACTTCCGATGTTTTCAGAGAAATTTCTGATGTCTGATGTTTTGGCGGAGGATCTGATGTTGAGTGGGTTGTTGTTTTTGTTTTTTACGTTTCTTCTCCTTTTAGGATGATAATGGAAAATGTGTTAGATTTCATGATTTTTAAGTTTCTTTCAATAATTTCTCATCCACATGTGTGTTTGGTTATGGTTCCAAACTGAAGAAGCTTGTTGAGTTCAGAATAACATTTTACATCACATACGACCGACTTCCTTCATTCCTTGACGATAGGCATTAGGATACTTCGTTCTGTTTCGGATTCAACGTGGTTTATCGCGCTTTCTCAGGTACTGGCAATAGAAGCATTTAGCTAACATCAAACTGTAACGTAAAAATCTGATGTTGAAAAAGGCAACAATCTGGTGTTGACGAGAATGACCCCAGTGACAACACCGGGTCCACCATACCTGCTCTGACTGGCGTCGTGAGTTCGAAAAATATCGCGCAACCGAGCACAAAGAAAAGCCATTGACAAAAACAGCTTGCTCAAAATCTACGGCCAAATACAATTTTTCACGTATTTGCCAATTAATTTTGTGGGCCAAAACGCTGGCTGGATTTCTGAAACGAGTTTTTCCGAAATGCTTACGCGCAATTGAAGGACACGATTCACGTTTGGGCTGAAGCCGCTAGCACGACCGGCAATATCACGCAATACCGCCCTCAGTACACCAGGTGCACGTACGCACCTATGTACTCCAGTCTCTGATGAAGACTTCGCTGCCGCTGATCACAGTCTTTCAGAAGATCGCACGAGCGATTCTGCAAAAGTGCGAAATGCTCAGCCGTGTAGAAATTGCTCAACAGTCAACGGAAACGTGTGGAACATCTCGATGGCAGATAATAAAAATTACTTTAAGATGATGATGTGCTGGCCAGTTGTCCAACTATAGGTAACGCAGGGTTGAGCAATCTTAACAACAGCAGAAACGCGGGCACAGCAAACCCGTCTTGAGATACTGCGAGCAAGCTTTACCACAGAAATCACGTACGCAAGCCTTAACAAAGATACGATTAAACTCGTTTTCCTTCCACCCAACTGAAATAACAGCAGTAATGCACTGGGAGAGTGCAACGTTACAAAAAGAAACTTCCCACCCCCCATTTCTTTCAACGACTGCACGCTGCCAGGCCAACCACGTACACCCCGCAGCTGCAACTCACATGGAGCCATTCCGCCTTCGAGTAGAGGTTGTCGATGATCTTCGACGCCCGCTGAGCGTGGTATTCGAACTTGGTCCGCGTGGCCGAGCGCGATATGCACTCTTCAAATTCGTGCTCGAAGTGAGCGAACTCCATCAAGCGCGCTTGGTGTCCTTCCGCCATGCGCGTGTTCGCTTCAGACTTTCCTGGAAAACGACGGCGAGTTTCGCTCTTTTTGTGTTTCAGTTGAGGGTCCGTGCGGAGGGGTGGGAGTCAGCCGGCAGTGACAGATCTCTGTTTTTGAGCGCACGATAACGTGCATCGGCCACGTATATGCGCAAGAAAAGTTGAGACTGCACTTGTGACAGGCGTCCGCACGCAGAAGCGGAGCATTCAACTTGGACGACATACATGCCACGAAGTTTTTAAAAAAAGATTAGACATTTCTCCGCAAACGCGGATGCGTTTTGGTGATATTTGGAAGAGTCACTGATCTTCTTATGCTCTTCATTTTCGCTTTCGATGAAAAATCACAAATTTCTGTTAGATTTGCATTCTACTGAGCTTACGTTTTTGATCCGCAACTTCCAGCCCTCAATGAACAACCCTGCTGACGTCACTCGTGCGTTTCGCGAAGTGACGCGATCGTTGGAATGTATACAGAACACGGGGTTTGCAACCTTTTGCTGACTGTGTGCCGACTTAAGGTTTCAAAATCTTCAGTGTACCAATAACGTACGTATTTTTATACAAGGTCAACATACCTTCTGTGCAAATCACAACAAATTTGAAATGTAAAACTTGGAGCTTTGCGTGCCAGGTATGTCACGCGTGCCGCAGGTTGCCGACTCTTTAACTGTAGGAAGCTGACAAAGTTTAAATTGACAAGTTTCAATGGTGCATCCGACCTTGTGAGGGGTTAAGAATGGGAATTGTGCATTTTTATAAACAGCGCGCTAGTTCAGAATAGGAGAGTAATTTGCTCGTGACCAGTTACTAAGGAAAGGTTTCTTACACTCGATACACAACCTAAGTTCCTTTTACATTGTTAGCACTGCGACGTGCTCTAAAACGAGATTATATCGAATAATTTCATGCAGTCAAGGCTAGACTGGTATTCACTGGCTGCTGCAGGTTCCTTCACTCCCAAATGACATTGCCAAAGGTCACTGCGATCAAACAAGCGCTTATTTGTTTACTTACTAACGTTTTGAAATTACAACCATGACGCCTGAACTACAAGCAATGAAACAAGGTAATTTCTCATCCTTTCGCCAAAACTCCATTGGCGGAAGGTTGAGAAATATTGCTTACAGTTTGAACCTTTCACCAAAATTCCAGACTTTTTCGAAAGTGTGTAACGCAACCTTGGCAGGAGACATGCAGGCGGCAAAAGATACTGGCCCAATGAACAATCCAAGGCAGTCCGTCGTTGGCGGGAAACAATCACTGGCACACGTCGCGTGAACTCCCAAACATGTGTTCGACTGATGGTCCCCAACCTTTTTTTTGGTCGGCAATACCAACTGGAAGCTGGTGGAGACCTTGGCAGGACGTTCAGCAAAGTTTCGGGGGTGTAATTCGTGCGTTTTCTTAGTGTTTCCCGCATCCCTTGGGCCAAACCACGCGTCATCCTGGTTAGAAACACTGATCTGAACCAAATCACGTGAAACGCGCACACACAACGTTGTAGGTACCCTGCTGCTTGTTGATTCTTGATTGCAGGGTTTCTTTCGCCGACACGAAAAACACTCTGTCCTTCGCTTGTTGCTTAGAAACAACTTTCAGCTCATCTGCTAGGAAAGCAATCCCTCGTTCCAGATGTTGCTGTCGCACCTAAAATAAACAAGTGGGTGAATGACAGGGTAATAAAAACAAGAAACTCACTTGGATTTTGATCAACAACGAACAAAGGTTTGCTCCCAGAACGTTGCTGATCGCAAATAAAAGACAGTTCAGCGTTGCAGACAAAAAACATTTAGCGATAAATAGTGATTTTTATCACTTTATGGGGATAATCGATTTTTTAGAAAGTCTTTTCCTTCACAAAACTCCAACAGGCAGTTTAAAAAATGAGGAACTGTGGACTTGACAATGCTGCTGTAAAAACATGTGAAACGCCTTCCATTTTTCCGTGGAGCTGCTCATAACGGAAGTGTAGTGATACTAATCGAAACTTCAACAAATGAGTGCGGGAAAAGATACTAAAAAGATGTTTACGGTGAACCACAAAATGCACAGAAAACGCAAGAAACGAGAGATGTGCCTTGGCCGAAATCGCAGCGTTTGCAAAGCATAAAAATCTGGGCGCCAACCAACAAACTAACGACGCTTTTCAACATAGACGATACGAAACATGCCCATCTCATAAAATATCCAACTATATAATATCATCAGAAGCGCGCATCAAACACAAGGTTTAGAATTTAGATAATTTATTGACGGTCCCACCTCAAGTGGTTTGTCACGAAGGGTTATTAGCTTCGTTGTCGGATAAATTGTTTAGGTTGTGATTATAGCATTTTATAGTATGGCTTTCCATGTTGGATGAGTTTAGGAAAAACTACTTTTTCAGCACGCTAGCGCAAACTTTCTTGCGTCGTCAAGAAGATGGAACAACAGGTGCCAGACCTTCGGGCCTGGCAACAACGACCAGTTCGGGGTCAGTTGCAACTGGTGTTCCAAATTGCTTCTTCCGGTTCGCCTCTCACATTTATTTATTGTCAAAATGATGCCCACGGCAGCAGCTAATGTAATCAGCCATGACGTTTCAACAGCAGACTGGATCACTGTGCACTACTTCACGGCGCTAAGAACTTGAAGTGATGCCATTATATGTCAAGGACACCAAAGCTTGCGTTGACAATCAGTGGTGTCAACCTGATGAAAGCTTATTTAGATTCATGTCATTTAGCTGCGCAGTTGTCAGACACAGGTTTGCTTATTCAGCATTGCAAAAGCTGGCAGAAGGGGCGGCGACGTTTACAGAAAATAACAAAATGTCTATAATCTATATTAACGACGTGGGGATATGAACGTCTGCAACGCCGCTTACGAGGATCGGTGAAGGGACTTCATCGAAAAAGATGATCTGCTTCAAAGGAGTGCGATTTCCAGCAGTTCATCGCGCAACGACATGGATTGAGTAATGTCGTTGGAAAAATTGACAAGCCTCTGTTTTTGCCACGACCGTCCGCGACTTAGTCGCTCGCGTGCAATTCAGCTTTTCAGGCAGAAACACGATCACGTTTCTGAACTGCAACAATCGTCGCACGGACCGTTGACAGGGGTGACTGGCAAGGGAACCAATCAGGCAAGACGCCAATATTCAGTGATGCAGATCAACCAATCAACCGTTTAACTATGCGTTCTGTCGCATGCGCGTGAAGCAAAATGCGACCATCGACAGATACGGTCGCAGCAAAGCAGATTGCACGCCTGTCCGAGTTAAAAATGCCTGATGCACTTTTTGTCCAATCAGGGCGCACCGAGGTTAGATGGCGCCGGGGGAAGAAACAAGTTTGGCGCCCCATGTTTGAACCTGTCTTTCCGGAACAAATGTACTGTATTGAAGTATTCGGGACTTTTCGGCGCTCCCCAGTGATTCGGCGACCGGGATATTGTGTGACAGGCTTTCTCCTCGATACGCCCCTTTGTGCAACGTTGAGTCCGTGTGAGACAATGTATGCCGATAACATGCGTTTAAAATAGGCCATCGTTTGGTTTCATCACAAAAATCTTCGATAATCTGCACTTCTGCGCTTTACACAATGTTAAGCTTGTCGCACCCGTGGTCTCTGCCATTTTTTCAGGCTTCTAAAGATTCTTATCGGTATTAGCGAAATTTTTACCTGTTCCATTAGTTCCGGCTCGGAGGCCGAAGCGTCCCAGCGATTGTTCAGGATGAATATGTTCGGTTTCGACAAGCGCTCGTTCACTTTGTGGAAGAAGTTTTTCTCAGCGAGCATCAGGGTTGACTCGGCGTTGGCCACCAGGATGAAGACGTCCGCGTCAAGACAGTACCTGTTGGTGGTTAGTGAATCATATCACTCAGTCGGCCACCACGACTCTCTTGAGCATGTTAGCAGCAGCAGATGCGTTGCCGTACGCAAACGGTATTGCTGTCACTCGCATCGGCTAGCGGGAGCACAGGCTATGACAATTACGCAACTGTTCACGGGGCCGATAAGGGCGTTTGGTAATGTTATTTATCACTCCAGTCATGATTATCAATCCAGCCATACTTATCAATCCAATGATCTAGATCAGAACTGACATCGATTCCCGGGCTGTCGAGCAAGACGAGGTCATCCTTCAACAGAGCACATTTTCGTTTGGGCCAGAATACCTGTATAAGTGCGAAAAGTAACCGGTTTTAACCTATGTTTTATGGTATTGAAAGCACTTGCCAACTACCACACAAAAAAGAAACATATCAGAAAATTGCAACTAAGCAAAACAACGATTGTGCGAAGTATCACTGAGCAATAACAGCCTTGAGGTTGAAATGAAACCGTCGAATTGCAAATAAGTGTGAACAATACGGTGAGAGTTGCATCACCTTAATCTCCAGTCCTTCCATAAATGTATGTATTCAAACAAATTTTCCAAAAACTAAAATTGATTAAACTCACTGTTATACATTTGGACGATCAGCAAACTGGAAATCGGCACACTGAGAAATTGAAACAAGATTTATGGCCACAACAAGCAAGGGACTTTCGGCGCAGCCTCACATTGCCCACTCGCTGTACATCTTCCATTGAAAAAACCCAGCCGACCAAATTCATTTAACACAAAACAGACCGTGAAAACACATTTTCGTATCAACCTGTATTAGACTATCACAGGACATGCTTTCTTCGCTTAATGCATGACTGAGCTGGGTGACACTTTTGATATTCCGTCGTTCGTTGGAACCACTACATAAAAGGTAAGCGCCTCCGTCGGTTTCGTTGTTCTCATCGTTGGATCCAGCAACAGACAAGAAACAATTCGTCGTATGTCCTATACCGCTGGGTAAAATCTTGTCCCAAAGCATGGCATTAATTACGGAGCTCTTTCCATTACTTGTCCGCCCAAAAAAGACGACCTAATAAAAACAAACGAAAGACAAAATCAGTGTCATCATTAATCACTGCACATAAAAGTTACGTGACGATAGAAATTTCTAAGCACTACTAGTGCACATAACAGCACATTGGTTTGGCCTGTCTTCAATTATTTATAGCAATCTCCCTCATCATAGCTGTGATACTCTAACAGTATCAATTTAGTTAACTGATGCCTGCAATGCGGGTGTTTTTTTGCCAACAAATTCAGAAAATATACATTTACCATGCTTTGCTAGGTTCTTAAAAAGTGCAAATCTAAATTCTGGATCTGTTTACCCTCCTCAACCTCCGTTGTTATCAGTTCTGTAAATACACCACCACAAATGTCTTGCGATTTTTTTATCTTTTAAATGTACAAAGTCAGGACTTAAGTCAGATCCAAAGCTAAAAATGCTGCTGAAACACGAAACCACGAAGTTGATGTCACTAGCACCATGAATGTGACAGGCTTGCAAAAATTACAGGCAACAGGATTTGGAATAATAAGTGCTATTGGTGTTCCACTGAATTTTTCAAAATGAACTATGAACAACTTAGCTGCAGATTATCCATAAAATAAAGCTTTTTTTATGTTTCTATAACCATGAAATGTATTCAGTCCATTGTCATTGAAATAACAAATATTGACATCTCCAATTCCTTTGATTTTTATCACTTCAGTATGTATCAAGTATGACTCCACGGGTTTATAATGACCTGCTGGCACTATGCAAAATTTTGTTATAATTTAAAAAGCATCACTTAATAAACTGAAAAAAATAGTGAAAAAATTGTAAAGCAAAAAGTAATGCTTGTCACAAGAAAACATTTTCTTCATGAAAAAAATCATCTGCAATACAAAACATTTCTCCACTAAATTTATTTTACCAGTACTGCACCCAACTACGCCAACAAAGTGTTTCCCATTGAAGTTTGGTGATATGCCATGCTAATGTAGCATACATAGAAGATTATCCAGAATATGACCACTATGCAGATCAATGGTAGACAGATTTTTTTACCAGAATTTGACCACATGCAGATCACTGGCAGACAGATTTTGTATAACATTGCTACCGATCTATAAATATGTAACTTATCAACGATAGCTCTCACATAATTTATTCCAGTACGGCTCCAAACAAGTTGAGCAATGAAAAAATAATTTCATAACATTGCTTTACATTAAAACAAGTTTTTCCATGGGAGGTCCTTTAAAATGCAGTCAAGTGCAAAAGCAGCTGGGTCTGCAGACTCTACTGGCATCTCTCTTAGACCTGCTCTGAGTTTGTTGGCAAAAATATTAGTAAGCGTAACTTCAGGAATCATAGACTATAACTCCATGAAGTTCTGCAAAATGGTACGCAAGCATTTTATTCATGTCGGAGAACATTTACTGCAACAACTGTCACAATTATAGCCTATCTAATTCAGGGGAAAACCATCATTTGCACTTAAGTTAAAAACTCTACAGAACTGTATAACATGGTATGCTACAAGTTTCATTACAAACATGCTTGAAGACCTTTCATAATACTTGTAGTCTAGTATTACATGTGACCCTTATGATACCTATCCACTGTTGCAACCTTTCGGTTGGCATTGTGCTGAATATGTGATTCACCATGAATGGGATGTGTGAAAAGAATAACACTCATATATATGTGGTGCTGTTGTAACCTCTCTGGTGGCGTTGCGTTGAATGTATGATTCACCACGAACAGGATGTCGGCGAAGAACAACAATATATATACATGGCGCAAACAAGCAATAATAGAGTAATCCCGATGGAGTGATTTTGGTGAGTGACCTGTAATAATGCTTGTGAACCTGGTGAACAGTTGATTGTGCTTGCTAACTGTGATGACGAGAGTGATCTCATCAGGTGAACTCTATTGTTGCTTGCAGCCACAGTGCGAAGCTTTGCGTACATGCCACTCGGGCTTTCTGAGCCGCAACAAAATGGTGCTGTGACCAGGGTGTGAAGGTCGTGTCATGTGAGACCTTCACAAAAAGAACGTGCGAACGGTGTGGTTCGTTGTAAAAAGGAGGGGATGTTGTTGCAACCTCTCCGTTGGCATTGCATTAAATGTGATTCACCATGAATGGGATGTGCGCGAAGAACAACAATATATATATATACTTGGCGCAAACAAGCAAAGAACAAATGAACACACAATACCACCATACTGAGAAATAATCTAGAAAATTTTTTCAATTGCAAAGAATTTGCAATTTGGAATGATTTTTTTCAAAACTAACACTTTTTTGATCAAAAAAATATATTTTTTTTAATAATGTGATTTATAAACATTATAACAAAAAAATTGCATGGCACAAATGGGTCACCATATAGGCTTACATAATTTAATACAAAATAATCTAAGCATGCCATGTGCTAATTGTAAGTGATATAAACCCCACTGCCTTCTACTTTTACCGTTCTCAGTATGTCTAAACCAGCTATGTCCAACCAAAATGGCTTACTGGGCCAAAAATAATGTCACTATCTCAACCAGAGCCGCATGTTGTATGACATATTAATGAGGGCTGCACATTGAATGGCTTACTTTGATCTTATCAAACTTAACTTAGCTTAAGCAATTGTACTGAAAGCATTCGAATCACAACTGCAATGGTAACAGACAAGATAAAATGTCACTGAGGACAACCTGCATCAAAAATGTCAAATTAAAGAATATAAAAAGGACAGGTTGTTAGTATATAAGCAGGGTTTTTTCAAGGTGTTTTAGGGACCCAATTCAGGTCCTTAGAATTTAAAAGCGGGTCCCTAGAATCAGAGAAAATTATGATCAGGTCCCTACATGTCCATACTGGGTACCTAGAATTTCCTTAAAAAAACCTGATGTAAGATACTTTTACTAGAGCGAAAACCTCAACTGGGCCACACAAAACCTTCGACTGAGCTCTCTAGCGCAATTGGCGGAGGAGCTAGGGCGTTGGTAAGGCAACCAAAAATTGCTGTTTTTTAGGCCGAAATCGAAGTACGAATATACCGTAGACCGGCTCTCAACGTGT
>JGI24158J21664_10005387_pt1 | contig 16723 bp, 12 predicted proteins | sample Ectturendosymbi3_FD_21664 | JGI IMG/M metagenome (IMG submission 21664)
CACTGATCAACTATTGTGCCATTGTGTTTTCATTTGCTCTAATGTTCGCTAACTATTGGCTTACTGCATGCGATGGCTTTTATGATGCTTCTGCTTGTTGGTTGAGTCATATGAAACAATAAACCATTGACCATTGATATGAGTGTTTCCGTACAAAACTGGTTTGTTCTGGGGGGGATCCAGCCAGTATAGAGGGGCGATTTCAGTAATATTTGGTAGTCAAGTCTCATGCTGTTTTCCGAATTGTACAAAATCATGGTGAGTAAGTTACTTTGTAGATTTTAGGGGGCGATTGCCCCAATCGCTTCCCCCGAACCCGTCTCTGGGTACAACGCACACAGCGTTGACTTCAGTGAAAAGGCCTTTCACGCGGATATACATTACAACATTAATCCAAGACTTATTTCGATGATTGCTATCAAGGAATAAGCAAAACAAAAAAGTTGTCATGGAGCGCCAAGTAAACATCGAAGCAGGAACCATGTCTTCAGAAAAAATCAGGTTGTGAGCTGATCATTTTTATCCAACACCTACCCGACATCACAGACAGTCCCACTTTTCTTTCTTTGTTACCGGATTTGTGCCCCTTGAAAAATCAAAGAAAGTTGGTTTGCGTTTTGCAGGTAATTTATTTGTTTGTGAGCAGACACGAAGTCCATAGTACAAACACACACACTCTGCATAACGCAGGTTGGTAAAGATAGACAAAACAGAGCGTGTTACAAGGCGTTGGAGCCGTAATATAGCCTCCGCTTGATTTTCTTCGCTTAAAACAGGAAAAAATGGACCTACATGTCAACATCTTCGCCGATATAACCTTTACCCTTTCCGAGTGCCTTCATATTTTTCCGAGAAAATATGTGGTGCACTTAATATCATATCCTCACAACAAAGTACTTCATGTCTCTTCCTTGGTGGTCTTCTAAGCTATGCATCGCAAGCTAATGACGTTCCAACGGACGTAGAAACGCCGTACAGTCGTATGCAACTTAAGTACCCACTCACCGTGGTTGGATGTGCATGAGTGCAGACGAGTGACAGAGCAACTCCCAAGCAAACATGCTCTGCGGTTGACCAATGCTAAGATCCTCGTTCCACTTAAAAGTGTGTGTTTAAACATTATTAACCTGATCTTCAGGGGGTGAACTATCTCGTTAAGAACACGTTTCAAGGGATCAAACTGCCGACTAACGGCGAGATCGGGCGCTACTGCTCTCGCTGCCTGGCTGATGTTTTGCAAGACAGCACGTAAGAAAAGTTTAAAGTTGGCTGAAGTGAGTCGACTGAAAGCATACTTTGGGATAAGAATGATTCTGAATTGCATTGAAAGCAGAATTTTGGCTTGCTAAGAAAGCATAGTTAACGCTTGATAACCGCGATACAGTCAACTACTTGGTCTTGCCAAGAACAACACCTGCAACCTCGCAAATGTACTTGAAAGGTCAAAGTTCAAAAACTCCGCAAGTTACGTGCGCAAGTTTTATTGCTGCATGAGGAACCTTTACCCGCATTTCCACCACTCAGCAATCGATCGCAGCAACGGGTGATGCCTGTTTATGCGAAAACACACTTTGATTGCCATGGAAACGGCTACACTGCAATTGGCAGCGACATTCTTGATCCGATTTGCCCGAAATGGGAACTGCAGCCATGACTAATTCCGTGTTGCAAACACGTGAAAGTTCTTCCGCGGATATCATAAATATGTTTTTATTTACCGGCATTGATGGGTTATCTCTTGCGCCAACACAAATGTACTTACTGAAATACACTGTTTGTCGGCTGAAGGTGCAGGTGAGTTAAGCGAGATCACTGCCACCAATGAAACAGGATTATCACTAGCCTTTGATTGCAAATTTTTTCTTAAAATTGGCATATTTGGTTGTTTGCAACCGATAACCCCACACAATATCCACTAACTTCTTCACTTCAGCCATTCGTATGTTATCCTGCAGAATGCGGAAATGTGATATGAAATGGTAAAATGCGAGCTACGCATTTGTTGTAATTGACGATAGCCAGTGGAACCAACTAGGTATTTTCAAGAAGCCGCCATTCTGTGAATCCAATTTGTTTGAATCAATACTCGGATCGGCTCAGCAATCAATGTCTCGGTTTGCAACGTATACATTCGTCAACAACCTCCAGACTGCATGTGCATTGTTAGCGCAGCAAGGACTGAAAGCTGTGATACTATTACAAATGTCAGAATTACGTAGACACTGCCCCTGGTCATAACCCTCTAACCGGGGCCTACGAGAGGGGGGTGAAAAGGTACATCGGGCCGGGAGGATGCAAGTACCGTATTTATTCGATTGTAAACTTATGTTTTTTTGTCATCATTCGTGTGGCTTACATAATGTTCTTTACCTAAATCGAAAGGTCAGATAACGCCCATCTTATCTTTTCTACGTTTTGTCAACCAAACTATCTTCGCGTTGTCTTTCTTCTCTTCAACATCACGTGCATTAAGTCACAGGTGGGATAATGATGTATAGGTGTACGCATCACTACCAGGGTTAGCAATTAAACGCGAAACGTACTAGTGCGCGAAAGTATCTCAGAGGCTTTGGTAACGTATGTTCAAGAGCGGCTTACATTAATTTTTAATAGCATTTCGTGCGACTTGCAATCGAATAAATACGGTACGCACGCTAGGTTTCTCTGTAAACAAGCTCAAAATCACCAGTGTAAGCCTGTTGCCAGGAAACACAATTAATATATTTCTTAGTATGGTAGCTGTTTCACCTATACTCTGATTACTAAACAAACAAGCTACTCAATTATCGACGAGAGCCTTTGAAACCAGGGGGCACGGTATCGGTCTTCGCACCCCGTGATATAAATTGTTTCAGAGGCCCTGCCTCCAACTATTGGACACGTAAAAGCGGCAAGAACGTGAAGTACCCAAACAAGTGCAAGCTTAAAACCGCTTAGTAATTTTAGGCAGTCCAACAAGTAAAAGGTTGCAAATTAAGCTCGCAATTTTTACAGCTGTTTCATGTTCCACTTTCATCGCAGAAGCATATTCTTCTACAGCATCAGCTTAAAGCTCGCGCTTTCAGTTCCCAGCAGTCTTGCATGGTTGACCCCAGCCATGGTAAACAAATTGAAAAGTAACGGGATGAGAGCAGTCATGTCGTCGGCGCGATTGACTTCTAGTTCGTGACCACGTGACCCTGTCTTTCAAGATCACCACTGGACAGGAAACGCGCGAAGGTGTTCTTGCAGCGGCGCCGCACACTGAACTTGCACGTCGTGACCCGGGATAATAACAACGGATTAAATAAAGGGCGTGCCCGGTGGAATGTGGTCAGGGAGCGAGGAGATACTGCGAAGCACGAAACTGATAAAACATAAACAAAGGAAGAGCGTTTTTACAAACATCACACCCTGAGTTTCGCAGCGACATGATGCGGCGGCTGCCGTCAAAAATATCGAAGATCAGAAAATGCGATCATGGGTTTCGCTGTGCAAAGAACAACGCTGGGCAAGTCTTTTTACAATAAACGCATGGAGACGAACACATCTGTGGCAGTGGAGCCCTGAAAAAAACAACAGTCGTTTATCGCAACCTCGAAGATCGGATGGCACCACACGAATTTGTCTTTTCGACTCTTCTGTTCCAGCCAGGACGGTGATTTTTCGTCTTTTTCGCCGTCAACAGTTCCTCAAGACGATCTTCTGCATCTTTCGAACGCACCGGGTAGCAGCGCAGAGCAGCACTGTTTCATCGGAGATGCCGAGTCACCGCAACGTGGCAACGGCAATTATCTCGTTGCAACTGCTGCTGTTGGGCCGGATGGACAATGGCTGAGGGTCGACAGGAGGTCATCGATGTATTGCACGAACTCTACACTCGACTTGTCCTTCCCGAACTTCGTGCCCAGCGACAACTACAAATAACAATCAATCTTTTCGATGCCATCAATCAGTTTATGGCATGAAGGTGCAAGGTTCATGATTATAGCAGTTTGTTGACCGCGAAAGGCAGCACAGTTCAAAAAGAAACAGCGCGCGATACAAATAAATAACTGAAAATTAGTCAAGACATTTCAGACCTTGCTCATCTGGTTGCATTAAAGATCCAATAGTGATTGCTAAACCAAAACAGAATATGTTTTACCTCGTTCACTCTAGCTGCATGCACCCAATTCAATTTTTTAGTACAGTACTGTCGAAGCAAGTGCAGAACAATCTAAACGTGAATTAGATAAACTTACTAGCCATTTCCCATGTAACATGACTCCAAGAAATTAGTTTGTTTCTCATTTACGTCTGCTTTACGAATTACATCGATTACTGGCCCTTGATTTCGCAATGTGCGGTGAGCCCTTCTCAGCTACACACTCACTGGAAGCCAACGACGAGCAACTGTCACGTTTTTCTTCGCGCTACGCCAAAATAGTGCTAACGATCAAAAATGTGGACAGCAATTAACTAGCCAAGGACACAACAATTTTTGACGTCGCAAATTTGCGCGCTACAATGAACAACTACTGTGAGCTGGGCAGAAATTATGGCAGGTATCTCAAACACCGCGGGCCGCATGTGGCACACGTGGACATTTTGTGCGGCTCACATTTTTTGGAAGTTTTAAATAATTGATATTTGCGTTATTTAGTCTATCCACCAATTTTTAAAAGTGCTCGGCTAGCTATCGCGTCAACATGTTCCTTTTAAACGAACGTAGAGAATACTAGAGATGATTTCCCACGATACCTTTTGCTCACTGATGAAGCAATTAACTAAACTTGACACTATTCTTGAGGCTGACCGTGAGACTTTGTTTAGTACTGCACGAATGCCATCTTCACTGTATTTCCGACCAGTTGATTTAAACTTGCATTTACTCTTGGGAGACTCGCCGGGGCAGCAACCACGACACACGTCACGGTTTTCATCGATTTCTGACAGTTCTGCGGGCTCCATACCAACGCGGAACCGAGCTAGGTCGTAGGTGCAGTTGCGCCACTTGGTCCTTCCTTGGTCGCTTTGCCGTGAGTGTATCCAAGCGGACTTGCCTCGTCAGCTCTTATTGGGGCAATCTTATCACGTGACCCAGCTGGGATTTATCTTTATGGAGAAGTTACCCGGTATTCAGAGTTTTGCAAATCTCACAACTACCCACTTTGTTCCGTAGCGTTATGCTGCGAATTCATCGTACAAATCTCGTCTCTGCAGTTTGCGCTTTGATATAGCAATCTGCTGGTCATTACCAGGGTTCATGATCCCAGGTGAAGATCGGAACAAAGACCGATCCAAAAAGTGACAGTTTTTCGGTGTTTGAAACCTCCCGTTTTGTGACCAGGGGGGGGGTTGAAGCTCACGCAGAACTGCGTTTGATTTACCAATCCGTGTATCTTTCTCCTTGTTCCGTCTTCCGTTCAGTCTTGAATACCAGTCCAAGGTACTTCAACTTCTCGATCTGCTGTAGCGTATTGCTGTTTACTCGCAGCATGTGACTTGACTTTCGTTAGAGACATAATACCCCGGTCTTTTTAGCGCTAGTTTTCATCCCAGCTTGATCGCAGGCAGCAAAAAATCGATCTGGTGCATGTCGGAGGTTTGTTCGAAAGATGCAAACAATCCTTAAATCGTTCGCAAGAAGTAAGCGGTTAACCATCCATGCAGTTTCCAACAGTGATATCCCCGCAGGCTCGGCTGCGACTGCCTGTCACACTATGAAAAGGACTGGTAACAGCACACACCCTTGTAGCCAGGGTTGTGGAGCCGGAGCCAAAGCAATTTTGGATGGCTGGAGCCGGAGCCAAAAAATTTTTAGATGATGGATCCGGAGCCTGAAGTTTGGGTTCCGTTTCAAGCGAGTTATACAAACTATACAATGTTTTTTCTATTTTTTGGGCCAAGTTGTTCTGGAGTCGGAGGGAGAAAATGCTTTTATGAGGTCGACCAAACACGTGCAGACATCTCTGGCAAACTCACAAGATTTCTCGAAACTTCGTTGGAGAGAGAAAATTTGCCTGTGGTGCTACGGCCGGGAAAAAACCGCCCTAAGTATCGTCCAGCATAAGGTTCCGCTCTCTCGAAGCAGCTTTTTTCAAGGAACTTAGCATACATTTTTTCTGGGAAGGTTGGGGGAAATGTTCCTGTGGTTGGTGAATGGCCTACTGTCTCCCTTCTTGTGTATGGAGGATGATCCAGGGCCGTCACCAGCGGAGAGGGGGCAGTGGTGCCTGGCACGCCATTTCATGTTTGGCCTCCCGGTTGTTGCACTCATCCAATATTGTATTTTAAAAATGCGCCTCCCCTTTTGGTTTTTGGCCCTTCCTGCTGCAAAACCCTGGCGACGGTCCTGGGATAATCACCCCAGTTTCGATTTCATCACAACTTGCAGCCTTCCTGTTCCCCACTCAAGACGCATCTGATCAGAGATGACTCCAGGTCAAACGCTTCACTCGGGATCGTCACGCATTTTGTACTGAGGCTACTGACTGAATGCATTCAATGCAATTTCCATCACTGAAAAAAACATTCAATCTGACTGCACAGGACAGCTCAGGCTCTAATGGATGAGCCCGAGTCAAGTGTGAGCGACCCAGAGAACGCTTGCTACGAACGATAGTTTTTATTCAGGTCACCTGTAACATGAAAGCGGAAGGCCAGACATGAAACGAAAATATACGAACAGTGACAAGACCCAATGAAAAGAGCGCGAGTTTAGAACCTTAATCAGAGAGGTGGGCGGTGGCACAAATACACAACGCAAACAAGCTCAGGTTCAACAATATAAAGCGTAATCGAAGACTCGGGCTAAGTCCAAGTGCCGGAGTCACGACTGCACTTCATGTATGTCAGATGGTGTGAATTTTTCTCGGACTAAAAGATGTTAGAGCCAACGCCTAGTGGAAAAGATACCAACAATATCCAAACAATATCGTCAACCAGTTCGTGCTCTTCCCTATTGAGTGAAGTGATGTTCCAGTTGCCAATCACCAGCTTATGACAAGATTGCTGTTCATGTGCAGCTTCCAAGCCTCCCGGAGTANAAANAATTTGCGCTGTCCCCATTCGCCCCCTCAGATGCGTGTTGCACGCAAAATGGATCTCCNCTTTTGCATGGNTNGTGGAGGAGACTGTTGCATATTATTCAAGCGAGTCCCTCTGCATAAAGCCCGAACGCGGTTCTTGTTGAAGTGCGGGATGGCAATGATTGATTTCGCGCGTTCGGGCAACGACTTTTGTGGAAACAGGGGGTACCGCGAAAAGGTGTTGGCACCGCGTACAATGCTGTAGGAAAGCATTGTATCTACTGCATTAACGGACATGCAGCAATCATTGCACCTAATAAGGAGATGCTATGTGTTGCGTTAACACATTTCTATAAGGAACAAACCCGACTATATATTGGCATTTTCTGCCTCATGACCCCTTGCGGATTTGCGAACAGCGCGCGAAGCAAATGTGTGAGTGGGTCCACCAGACAGAGCGCATGATACTAACCCACAATGCAAGTACACAAGCAAGTCAGCACGCATGATCGGAAGCCTTACTTTGATTTTGTCCAGGTAAGACGTCGTTCCTCTCCATACTTTACTCAGGTTTATCAGGTCGGGCTGCGCCTTGTAGAAATCCACCAGCAACTTCTGCGCAAGTACAATGGAAAGTTTACGTCAAAGTAGGGGAGGATCCAGTGAGTAAGGTTATATTTGGCAGTGGATTCTCATTATGGGTTCACTACTGTAAGAGATGAAGTATACTTCACAACACTGCTGTGACAAAACAATGGACGACAGAATGGCCTTATATAACGAATGCTGTTTTCCGAATTGTACAAAATCTGGTGAATAGAGTTACTTTTGTAGGTATCAGGGGAGGGCGATTGCCTCAAACCCCCCTAGATTCGTCCCTGCGTCAAAGTGACGCATGAAGAACGTACTCGCGTCACTGGGACGACTAATGTCACAAATACATTGCGGTCAAAAACAAGCTCGTCCTCAAATCTGTTCTTCAACACAGTAGACTTTTTATCAAAATTACTTCTGTATACTTGAGTGGAGGGCTTAAAATGAATATTGATTCTGAGCAATGCATCAGCCACAGAAGAATTTCGCTTCTCACAGTTTTTCAATTTAGTAAAGTTTCACATAATTTGTAAAGTAACTAAAATAAAATCAAACTTTTCCATTAGCGAGGAATACAAATTTATAACAATATCATAGTTAGCGCTAAATTAACCGTAGAAAAACAAAGCATCTACTCTAGGACCTACACCTAGTGGGATTTGCAACGGGAAATTCTAAATGAGGAAACGTTTGGCACACATGCTAAAAATATGCTGTGAAACAATATGAACCTCTACATGTCCTAAAGAAGCTGAAAATTTCCCTGTTGTTCCAGCAAAATAGCTACAACACACCAGCAATTTTTTGCGTTAAAACACAAAACATTGAGTATTTTTGCATATGGAAGTGATATACTCCAGTAAACCTCGATCTTCGGAGTCCTAACCATTTCATTAAAGCAATTTTGCTGCATTATTTGATCGTGCACTTCGCTGTAAGCAATTCTCATCGGGACACCATAGTGCTCAGGATTGCCATCTGGTGGTTGAGCAACCCAAAAAGCTCCGATCGTTGATTCCACACTGATGACGTCACGGAGCTCGTACGGGGCTGAAAACGAAGTTCGACCGAAATTTAAGTTCAGGATATGAGTGAATGTGAACGTCAGCACGAGGGAAGTTTGAAAAAACAAGTCGAAACGTTTCGCGAGGTAAAATAAATAGGTCAACGCCGATTGAGCATATACGCGCACACCGATTCTGCAAACATCTCATTTCCTTAACACGAAGAGCATTTATCAGGAAGGAACATAGACACGAGGCTTGGAAGCAACTGCATTTCGAGCAAATCCGCTCAAGCAACTTAACATTTACTCCACTAGACGCCAAAGATCTTTGCCAAACCTTTTGCTCCCAATTTGCCCGAACATACTGACAAGAGTACTGTCCTCGACGAGAACGAGGCAACAATTTCATTCTAGTTAGTATCTCGAAGAAAATACTCCTATTAACCCAGAAAGTACCCAAGGAAGATGTAGCACGACTGCATTTCACAAAACAGAAATTACGGACTAAGTCAAAAACGTTATTAACAGTACTTGCCAAGTTGATCTTTAAAAACGCTGCTGTTGGCAATATTGAAAAAGTAAAAAATGAAACAAATATTGCATCACAAAGCCAACTTACAATCCACCATCGCAACCATGGGATGGGTGTGGTCGTTGCACTGCATGTCGTATTGAAGGTCGATGTCTCTTAAAGTCGGGTCTGGCTGCGTAAAGGGATGAGAATGGTACCAACCGACCCGGGACAAGCCCCGAGACATTAAGGCGTTGTTGATCTGAAAAGCAGTGTTGCGCGTAATTGTGGAGATCCTGTTACGATGAGTCGAAGATGATGAAACAGAGTGAAAAACAACATTTGCAAAGCTGTCCAAACGCCTGAGACAGCATTTTGTTTCGGTTTACACCTCGCGCACAGGCAGCTAAAGTTTTTCCAGTGATAAAACTTCAGTCTGTTTGTTATTGTTCAAAATGCCCACATCTGGCAAAAAACATCGATGGGCTACCTTTGACAAAATAAAACACCACCCTCAGAATTTAGAAATTCCAATTTGGAGCGCCATTTACGCAACACAAAATTTCAACATTTCCTACATCACCTCTTGCTCCACAGTCATCGCAGTGTCCTGATCACACAACTTGCACTTGCACGGGAAAGCTTGCATCACGTACAAGCCTGAAGAAAGTGTATTTAAGTTAAACTTACCGCCATTACCGCATTTCGAGGAGTTTAAAGCTGAAGCAAATCATTTATTGGTTTACGGGAACGACATATGTATTCCTTTCTATGTTTGGAGGGAATACATTGAGGTCACTCGTTGGTAGTGACGAAAGAACTCGGTCGCAGTGCCTTAGCTGAGTTAAAGACTTTCAACTCGAAGGCAAGCTATTGAAGATCAATGTGAAAACCGGTTTCAAACAAGCGTTGTCTTCGTTATTGCTGCTCAATAAAGAAAGCGTTGAGTGACAACTGACAGAGTTTGGACGTCGCGCTGCAATTGATTTCGCCGATTTTTTAGCTGAAGCAAACCAAACACAGATTTTTGCAAATCCCCAAAGCGCTGAGAAGAAATAGAATCACAACGCAATTACAGTAAAATTGAGATTATTTTCAAGGATGGGTGATTCGTGTTTTCTGTTTTTGTTAGTGCTGATCAATTCTCAAACGATTTTACTAAAAAAGAAGAATCTTCAGTACTCAACAGCAAACGTTCGTTTTGACTAAGCAATGAGTGACATCGTGATGGCCAAGCCAAGGATGTGGACAGTAAATGAAAAGCATCTTTCAAAATTAAGCTTCTAATGTCAAGATATCATATCATGCAGCAAAAAGTCTCTTACAAAAGTTGATGCTACACATACTACTGCACGTCAGCAAAAGCAGCTAACAGTTTTATGTCTGTCACTTCTGCTTTTGAGTGGTGCAGCTGGTTGAGCATGCACCACCAAAGCAGGCAGGGTTCGATTCCCGGCCGGGTCATACCGATGACTTGAAAAACGGGACTTGCTGCTTGTCCAGCCTCATGCACGGCATTGGTAGATAAGTACAAGGAAACGTTTCACGCGCGGTGCTGCCACTGACTCGGCACCAATGCAGCATTCACTGCGCAAACACGCGAAGATAGACCACTCGTGACACTCCGAAAGAGTAGAAACGAAAAGAAGTTCATGACAAATGGTGACACACAACAAACGCAAAAGCGCTTACACCGTTTTGCCTGGTCCCATCTCCCTCCGAGGTAGCCGCAGATCTCACTTGAGCTGAGATGTGAGTGGAAATCGACCAGAAGTATAACAGACGTCGATACAACGACGTTAAACGGCTGTGCGTTCACTTCGAAAACTTCACATTCGCAAATAGTATTCGGATCGCTGCACGTAAGACCAAGCAACGCATCAGTAAATTACAACAATTTCTACGCAGAAAAGCTGTCGTTCGGCGAGGAACTGTATCGGATATCTATGTATCTACGATCAAGTGAAAGAAAAGCGAGAACAAAGACCAATTTTACACAACAGTAGCTGAGAATTTTCGTTTAAATTTCTCGAAAGTGATGCAAGAACACCTTTTCAAACTCTCATGACGTCTCAGCAGGTCGAGCAATGGGCAGGCATCAACTATTTTGCACAGGTAGCTGAGAAAGGCTGAAGAGACCATGACATTGTTCAAAACTCGTCAACGATCTAACGTCATTGAGGTAAAAATCAGTTCCACAGCACAAATATGCTTGAGGTGGCACCAAGTGTAACGAAGATAAAATCCAACGCGAGTTTTACAAAGAAACAGAAAAGCAAAAAAGAAATTTTGAGCGATGTTTTTCCCAGACTCGGTGACAAAAACTAAGCAGTGCTTGTCTTCCCCAAAACGAAAAAAATTGAAGAAGTCTTGTTACAGGAAAATAAAAAAGTAAAATAGCCTAATTTTAAAAATATGCAACAAGACAAACTACGCCAAAGTGATCGAATGATGCAGACAGAAGAATAAATTCAAAATTCCTTAAAAAAAGCATTGTTCTGATGTGAAGTTACTGCATCTTCAATGCAATCCTTTGGGCAGCAACAGAACAGGACACAACTATGCTTTGACACAAACACTAATTATATCAATCGCTAGCAAAGTAAATGCTGGAACGAACTAGAGCCGCCACACTGTGTTTTTTTTTGAGAAGTAATAATTTTTTATCAAATGCTGAGAAGGTCAAAATATCAAAAACTTCGAAAGAGTAGAAAAAACGATGGCAAACTAAAGTATCACATCGACTGGTCAACGCCCGACTAATAGAGATATTACGAAAAACATGCTTGAAATGAAAATTGAAAAATTTACGAGAAGCGGTCTTTGTGACACACCAGCAGATATTGATACGACGTAGCAGAGACTCACAGCATCTGGTAGCTAATTTCTGAGTACTTTATTGCCTTTCGCTCTCGGTACATTCTATTGTTCATCGCCATTGCATTCGTTTGCGCACTTCCATCGTCGAAGTTCTAATGAAGAAAGGAAGAGTGATATGTCCGCCGAGTTTTACTGAAATATCAAACTCTTTGCCACATGCAAGTTTACATCGTATCAGTGCAACTACACAAACCGTGAACAAATGTGACGTTACAGAAATAGTCTGCTTTGTGCGAAGAACCACCTGCAGCGCGTGGNGCGATGGCGCATGTTTTGTGAAGAGTGCCCATGCAGCTTCCTCACAATTTAAAATATTGCTACCAAGGCAAGTGATAAGATATCTTNATCATTCTAATTGGCTATCAAGTGTTTAAACACATTGCCTTTGCGCATTTCGGGTACACTGCTGACATAACCGACGGTATTAAATTAACCTCCTCCGTAAAAATGGCTACACCACTCGAGAAGGCATAATACTTGTCATGGTTACACTCCCCTGGACTTCTTTTTCTGGACTTTGTTAAGGATGTATGTATCAAACAAAATCACTGACCTACTGCAAAAGATCACTGATGAGGCTACGCTACGTTGAAAATAGTAAGAAACGGATTACCGTCTTGATGTGCTTCGCGCAACTAATGGTGCTCATGTAGAGGTGCAGTAAATGAGGCAAAAACAGTATCTGCTCACATCTTTGTAATAATTTCCACATATTTGCCACTTCGTTTCTTTTGATAATAACAATTTTTTTAATTGTAAAGAAACTTCATGGACAAGCGACGTTTTTTCATGTCTGCATTGCCTGCTTTAGGGAGACCATGCCAGAAACCATGAAAAACAACGACTTCGACTACTGCCGCTGCACTTTTTGAACAGGTCGGCCAGGCATTTGCAATCACGAAAAAGAATATCCTCCGCCGATGAGCTTACAGAGATAATGCTGGCATCTTTCGGTACCATGCAAAAATGAAGCTGACTTACCTCTCCTTGCGTTCATGCCAGCAGCTTTTATTTGCGGCACGAGCTGAAACACAGGTGACTTTGAGCACCTGTTCTAAAATCTCTTAAAAACAAACAACTGCACTTTTGTGTTTGTGCTGCGTGGTTCTCGAACTAAGATCAATACGACTAACTACTTGCTTGCAGGGTTCTTCAACCTTTTTCATATTGTTCCCTTCAAGGTTTCCAGCGATATCGCTTTACTTCTGGATCTAAAATCCTAGAAGGTTGCAATTACATCAGCTGCAACATCTTCGCCATCTGTAGTAACAGTTTGACCGTGGACGGTTGAGGATGCTCTTATTAGCATGATATCTACCAACCTTCTGCGAGGATTTCTCATAGAAGGAGACGGTAATGTCAAGAAAAACCTTGCAGAGGACGATGTGACAAGCTCTACTATTTAAGCTCGACGTGTTAGAGCCCAAAACGAGTTTCATCAGTTAAAAGGCTGTTATTTCGTAACATAACCAAAAATCTTACAGTCGCTGGTGATAACCTAGGAACTGGATTTGAGTTGCTTTTACGAAACCAGTCCATCTTCATTTTGTCCAGCTTTTTCCCCTGTCACAAAAATAAAAATGAAAGAAACCGGAGTTTTCAATAAAACATAGTTTCAACCCCAACAACCATTTAATAAACAGCTGCAACTGATAGCAGATAGATGCAGCACCCTTCATGTTACGCACAGACAACCGCTGCAGTAGATCTAGTGACTGGAACACCAAACACACCTTGTACTTCACTGAATTCCATCCACATCCCGATTTTTTAGCAGGATTTATTCGCTTTTTAATGTATGTTGCCCACGAGCTCGGCGATGCAAATTGCATATCTTCCCAAACGATCTTTCCATTACTTAGAAGATCACCAAGATACTTCTTACCCTTCAAAGAATTAAGTTGTTATTTCAAAAGCTAATTCACGATATTCCTCACGCGCCATTACAATAATGAAGGTCACAATGATTGCACTAAATAGTTAGCTGTCGTAAATGACCTTTGGGCAGCGATCTAAATTTACTGCAAACGTATTTCAATTCGACAATTTGGTGTTGTTATCGCCAGACGTTCCACTGCTGGCTTGTAAGATTAAAATAGCGGTTTTTAGAGGTGTTGTGAACCTGTACGTCTTGTATCCAATCTAAAAAATTAACAGTGTCCCAACTCAACTAACTGTGCAATTTTAAACAGCCGCATAAAAGAATATCCCACATGCTGGTCACATGCAGTAGTGTGTCAGCTTGAGTTAACCAGCATGGGAACTCTGTACCTCACTGTACTGTTAAGTAGAGTCTGCCAACGTCAAAAATATTTTGTGCGTATTTTTTTATGTCATTCTCTCTTGCCAGCATGTGCAGTTCTGAAATTTGTTAAGCCCTGAATGTTGAGCCAGTTCTCTGATAGATTCTAGCCACAATGGTTTGGCTACTTGACCAGAATGACCAAGAAAATTTTTTGAGGCGAGTCCTGTTAGCTACACCCACGGAAAACGTAACTACCGTACATCCTGGCTTGGTCCTATCTCGGTTGCTGAAAACTGCTCTCAAGGTATACTGAGACCTCCTAGGATTGCTGCCCCCCGTGAGCCTTCAGAGAGGAAAAGCAGGCATGAAAATGAAGTGATATTCACTTGTGTATACAGAGCTGGATAAGTGTGAACTTATGCTGCAAAATAAACCATGGAAATGTGTACAAATGCACAGTCAGTGTGTTTTCCTAAAATAGTGTTCTATTAGGTGACAGCTCTTTTGGTCTTATCAGGAAATAAGCTTGTGGAAAGCAAACTAGCAACTCAAGCTGTAAACATCGTAATTACCTGTGACTTAAAAAATCCAACTATAGGATATCAATGCCTGAGATAGGATTCAAGGTTTTTAGAACTAAATACAATCAAATGATCCTTTGAAAGTAAGCAGACAAAAATTGCAGACTTCTGCATAGAAGCTAAATGATGAAACAGGTGATAAAATGTTCAGTGGTTCATCAAGACACAGCAGATTTATGCCCATTCAGTGGATAACAAAAGTGCTTTAGCAATTTAGTGTATTCCAAACTGTGCAGATGTATTTTCAGGGTTTTACAAGGTTTGTGTTCCATTCTGAAATGGAATCTAATGCATACAGTTCATCACATTATGAAAGGTTTGACAGGTGCTTTGTTGTGAGATAATTCCATTTAATGCTGGTTAATTCTGTGTGCTGTTCTTGCTGTTGGCTAAATGTTCAGGCATCCAATCTCAATGTTGTTTTTTGTATATCTAAATATTGTATATTCAAAAAAGCATTCCAAATGCAAATCAACATCTGTTGAAGTTGTTACAGACTACATAGAAGTGTGAGTCATTCAACAGCTGTTGCATGACGGATGTGACATTTTCCCCATTACAGTGTACGACCTGCACCAATTTAGAACTGTGCAGGGATTTCAACATTGAAATGGTGTGTTCCTAACCAGCAATAGAAAATTACTGCACTACCAGAGTCAGCTGAAGTGGGGTGTGCCAGTAACAAAGACAAAGAAAGGAACAGATAGTATTTTCAGAAATTGATCATAACAGCATTTCTTCTTAGATGGTTTGTTGCACCTTGTATATAAACTGAAGCAAAATGAGCGTGAGAAAAACTTAGTAAATGCTATGATTTCAAAATAAAGGTAGAGTTGGTGATATCAAAGCAGCATTTTAAATAAATGAAAAATGTATGGTTTAACAAAAAGGTCTGTGAAGTGCGATCAAAAGTTCTTACATAGTCGATAAGAGTCAAACCCGTTGAGTAAAAATCTCAATATTTAACAGTGCCCATGCTGTTTACTACATCCTCATTCTCTACATATGTTATTTATTTAATATTCAAGAAACAACTGAAGTATCACAACAACATACATAAACATCACAATATGCCAATATTAATGATAAATGTAGCCTTACTCAGCAACTGCTATATTCAGCAAATAAATCAGCATCCTTAGGAAATCCATGTTGCTTCTGCTGTTTATAACTAATATATAACTCATGGACAAACTAATAGGCATACACAAAAGAAAAAAATGATCTATTTGAAGCCGTCACTTTTCATTCAGATACTTGTCACAAAAAAAGCCAAAAATACAAAAGCCTTACTAGATAATCAATAGAAAGCACTCCACGTCCAGGCTCCAAGACACCTTCTTGTACCAGAGTTTGCATCGTAACATTTCTAGAAAAACTTCTTCCATTTCTTGGAGATGCATCCTATTAAACAAGAGGAGCTGTTGCGATCGGAAGCCCAAACAGCAAATGTACAAAGCTTCATGCTGTGGCAGCAAGCAACAATTGAGACGGCATGCCACAACCATTCTTTTACTGCTTGCTTGCACCACATATACATGGGTGTTGTTCTTCGTGCACATCCTGTTCATGGTGAACCGCACATTCAATGCAACGCCAATGGAGAGGTTGCAACACAACTCAAAAACATAAGCACCTAGTTTTGCAACAACAGAAAATACTTTAAATTATGATTTATTCAAAGCAAATTTTACTTTAGACAAGATTTACATGTTTTGTAACAGCATCGAAAGATCAATGAAGAAGAAACACAAAATTAATAAACTATTTAGCTAAAAATTGTTTGTTTAGTTAACACGTTGAGAGCCGGCCTACGTGATATTCGTACTTTGATTTCGGCCTAAAAAACAGCAATTTTCAGTTGCCTTACCAATGCCCTAGCTCCTCCGCCGATTGCGCTAGAGAGCTGTTCAA
>JGI24158J21664_10005388_pt1 | contig 16723 bp, 14 predicted proteins | sample Ectturendosymbi3_FD_21664 | JGI IMG/M metagenome (IMG submission 21664)
CATTCACTTTGTTCTTTTAAATGTGGCAATTGGCTCAAATCCTTTTTTTCTAACTGAGAGATAAACAGTTTCAACTTCATCTTGAAGGCACTGACATCATTTACTAAGCTAAGAAACAGTTTGTCTTTGCCCTGCAGTTTCAAATTGAGGTAATTGAGATGGCTGGTAACATCAACTAAAAATGCTAAATCTGACAACTAGTTCTCATTACGCAAATGGGCCCTTTCCTCGGGCAGTTCATCTTTCTCTTCTAGAAAATCATGCACAATGTGTTTCATCTTCCAAAATCGTTTTAGAACTTGTCCTCCTAGAAAGCCAACGCACCGCACAGTGAAGGATGAGATCACCATATTCCTCATCAAGCAGTTCACAGTATTATCTGAATTGTCTTCTGTTTAATCCTCTTGCTCTAATTTTGTTCACACACTTTACAACTGGTACCATAACATGCTGCAAATTCAAAACTTTTCCACAAAGAGACTTGTTGAATAATGCAATGATATTTTAGGAGAGGGCGACCTAAAAACCTTTCAAGCAAGGCTACAGCCCCAGCAGCTTTACCAATCATTGATGGTGCTCCGTCAGTACAGACACTTAAAAGTTTACTTAAAATCTAATTGCTGATTTTCTAGATACGACTTTACTTTCTCAGATATGTCTGATCCTCTTGTTTTTTTATGGAGTGACTCAAAGCCAATAAGTTCTTCAAAGACGTTAAAAATATCATCAATCCTCTTACAAAAATGCTTAACTGAGCTACATCACATATGTCAGCAGATTCGTCCAAAGCTAATGAAAAAAAAGAACATGCATGCACCCAGTCTTTCACTTGCTCACATACGTCATGAGAAAGTTCCTCGATGCGTCTTGTAATAGTGCTGCAGTTGACTGCATCGCCTTGAACTACTTAAGCAAGCACAAGCAAGAGATGGCAATTCGGGGCATTAACTAACAGGAAAGCAATCAGCAGCAATAGAGCTCCCTCACTGAGTTCACTCTACTACTACTAGGTTGCACTATCATTATATAGGGTTAAGTGAACTACGATAATTCTCTTTGGTGACTATCACAGTGACTTGCCACTCATGGGCACCATCTAGAGGTGTCCATTTATTTACATGTGGCGCCATCTACCTGCCGCCACAATTGTCTGCTTTGACAAAGCGACTTCACTTACTTTTCTTTCTAAACTCTCATCACCTAAACGTGGTGCAAATTTTTGGAGACAGGGCTTAACAATTTCTTCAGCGTCAGAGAAAGGCTTATGCTTTTTAGCCAACACGAAAGCAATTTCGTAGGATAATTCGAGCATTGCGAAATTATAACCACTTTTCTTTACAAACAAACTTTGCCTCTTGGTTATACCCTCCTTTTTCTTAACCACATGCTCTTTCCGTATCTCAGAGCCAGGCACTAACTTCTGTTTTTCTTCTATTTCAGCTTGGTGTTTCTTGTAGTGTCTGCTAAGATCAACTTCCGTAATCTGAGAGAATGCTTTCACAAACTATGCACATTGGTTTTCCTGAAGGATTCGCAATGAATAAGAATTCACTCTCCCACAGTTCACTGAATTGACGCTTGCTATCACTTCCTGCTTTTCTTTTGCCCATGTTCTTTTTCACTGTGAAGGGCAAATTAACTGCAAAAACATGAAAAGCGTTTGTTTATAAAAAATGTATTTCCAGCTTTGCTACATCATCATAATGCAGGGTCGCGATCTAATAGCGTTTCTTGGCACTTTGGGTGTTGCTCATTAAACTTTTTGTAACTCCTACCGAGGTTTCTAAACTGGCAAATACCATGGTGACTCACTGCTGGGGCAGACGCCTGACACCACAACGTCACATAACTGAATTAAGATACGCAGATGAAACTATTACACCCGTTATTGGACAACTGCAGTAAGAGATTTCATCTTTCGTAGTTGATCGTAGTGTGATATATAAACCATATTTTTACTTTCCCGGGCACAATTTGGCTGGCACCAGGTGCGGGAGATTGGGCGATCGCCCCCATGAAACCTAAGAAAGTAACTTTATTCACCATGCTTTTGTACAATTTGGAAAACAATATTCGCGATATACGGCCACATTGTCGTTTGCCACAGCAATGTTGTGAAGTATGCTTCATCCTCTCTTACAGTAGAGAAGCTGTTAATGAGCCTGGACTACTAATTATTACTGAAATCGACCTCCCCCTAACCTTACTGGCTGGATCCGCCCCTGGCAACCGCACACCTCCTCAAGACCTAGTAACTGGAATCGCGTGAGTCAGCTTCGTATGAAGTGGTCCTACAAATAAGTACAGCATATTCCGAACGTTTTGACAAACTTCAAGCTGAAAATAGCGGTTTCGTCCACACTGCACACTAACCCAAAGACACATCTTCATACCTTCTCATCATGTGCAATATCGCCATCACGGCAGGGGACTGGCAAACGTTCACAATATTTATCCAATTATTTATTTATTTATCCAATATTTATTTATTTATCCAATTTATTGTTCACAATATTTATCCAATTCTTACCCTACGCCACCCCTGTCTTATTCAAATTATCAACAGTAATTCAGTGTTGCTTATTGTCAAGCAGTCTTGCTCAAGAGCTTCATTTGTAGCGCAGGTGTTATTGCATGTATCGCTTTCCGGCGAACATTTGATCAGATTTGTCATGAATGTTTTTTAATTAACTTGCACTTTTGCTGTTAACGCTTGCGAAAAACGACTTTTCCGTTGCTGTGTCCCGACTTGACGCGTGCTGACCTGCTGCTTGGCTTGGATCTTGATGCACTGCAGCGGACTGGGCGTTGTTTGATGATATATATGCTTTTCTACAGGTGGATTATTACTCTGCTCTGGGCAATTTTTCTGCATGAAGTATATTGTCATATATGGCTTTTCGGCGCAGTATGCTGTTTCAGATAATTTGGACGTACCTGGCGCGCCACGTTGCATTATGATTTTCCACAGATTCACTGATACTTGGAGGTAGGTATGTGCGCTGCGTAGTGCCTGTTTTTGCAGTGTTTATGGTATTTGTACATAGTTGTTGCGCTGCTTTTAAACAGAAGTTTTTTTCCCAAAGGCACTTCGATTTAGGTGCGTACAGGTGGTTGGTGAGGTACATTTATATTCCGCTTGGTGGATCACGAGATCGTGGTCATGTAAGACGGATGTTAAACTCCATGATTCCGTTTGCATTCATCCTTGTCTGGCACGGATCGTCAAAGAATTTCGTCGTCTGGGCTGCCTTGAACTGGTTTGGAGTTTTCGTCGAAAAACTGGCGTCGGATTTATATGAACTTGAACTTGTCCGAAAATTTGAGGTGACAAGTGTGTTTGTAGTACTTCCTTCGACTGAAGCTCCGTGCCTTTGTGGCTAGCAAGTAAGTTTTTAAAATTCCCTCTTAGAATCAGTACCTGTCCCCCACATGGTCAAGGCGTTTGCGAGGCGCGTTGAAATCGCCAGTGTACGGCGCTCTTATGATCTCAAATTTATTCTTCGTTGGAGGATACGATATCGCCATGCTATACGTGCGGAGGCTGTATACGGAAGGTGCGTAAAGCTTGTTTTGAATTGCTGAAGCTGTGTGGTAACTGGTATTTACTGAGTTTGATTTTTTCACAGACTTGGCGGCCACAGTGATGTTCCACATATTTTTATACTGCGGCGTGCAGACCTCGATGGAACTTGACAGATTTGGTTGATGAGAATTATAAAAGTACAAGTGTTTCAAAAATCTGTATGAACATCATGCAGTTGTTGCTGAGAAAATTCGTCGTATGTCATAAGCATACGTTGTGCTCCTTGGAGTACTGCCACCACGCAACTTGTTTCGGTTTCACCTATTTTGTATGTATTTGCGTATTTAGACTCGTACTACGTATTAGCACATTTTTCGTTCTAGGTGCAAAACTTGTAGATCTAAAAGCTTACAGTGTAAGATCATCTAATGCAGCTATGTCCAACCCGCGGCCCAGTCGAAGGTTTTGTGCGGCCCTCAATAATATGTCATTAAATGGGCGGCCCTGGTTAAGATAGTAATATAATTTTTGGCTCCGTAAACCATTTGGGTTGGACATGGCTGATCTCATGCAATCATCATACTCGCTTTGCACATACGTAAAAATCCATTATAGTCAGTGCTCGCTCTTCGTGGTGATANTATCATAACTTGCAACAGTATGCTGCATGAACTTTAATGGAAGAGCTTTTTATTAACAATGTTTTGTGCAACAGTGACCAGAGAATAATAAGCGGTTGGCTCGAGGTCGTGAAAAAGTCATTTGTCACCTCTAGTATGTTGCGTGAAGGAGCAACTCCAGGTTCACACACTGATTTAAAGATAGTGACATTAATGCCACATTAAGCAAGCTCTGGAAAATTGATGACTTCATGTTTTAAGTATGTGTGTGAACCAAATCAAAGTGTTCTTTCGCGGTTGTTCATGTCATGAAAAAAACAGTAGACATGGTTGTTCTTGCGTGTTAGTGCCTTGACTCGAAGTTGCTTTTCCCGTATCATTCATTTTCATGTTCTTATATCATTTGCTTTTGTTTTTTCTTTAAACACACTGGACGCTGAAATTATTGTGAGTGGGAATTGTCCCGAAGATATTGCACTTGTTCTACCGCTTCTGGTTGAATGAGGCGAAGCAGTAAGTCGCGAATTGTTTTCTACGCTTTAACGGAAAATTTTGTTGCGTCGTTGTGCTCACTGATTTTGTCAAGTTGTTGATTGACTTCTGGGCCGTTCCGTGTCAGTTGTCAGGAAGTGGTCAAAGCACCCTCTCCAATTTTCCTGAAATTTTACTCGAATTGTCATTACCCCATATGATCAACATCTGCGAAATTCGAATGAAATCTGTCAAGAAATGGCATGATTATAACGCTTTTTAGTTGGAGGTACGCAAATTGTTCATATTTGGCCATGATTAAAGCCTTAATATTGCCAAACTACATTAGTGAACACCCCCAATTTTTCAGGGATGCTAGTAACTTTGCCAAATATTGAAAAAATAACATTGTCTACATTGTGATTTTCAAAGGTCAAAAGTCATGGACCCCCAAAGTGGACTGTTTCTAGCTCATGCAACAATTTTTCGACATTTTTCAAACTTTACCACGGTTTTACTTCTTGATAGTTTTCGCTCATATTTGGAAGAATTGTTGTTGATAAAATTATCTTTGACCTTAAAAATTTTATTGCAAAATATCAAAAGTTTTGTGAGATATCTTGGGCCAAACTTGGCACGAAATAAAAAAAACTAGAAAAGTGGGGTACTTCGTCGCTTCGGTTACCCATGCTCGCAGTGAAAATTTGCGTTGTAAATTTTTTCACATATTCATTATGATATGGCAAGTCTACCATACAAGATTCATGAATGGTTCTCAATGCTTTCATAGAGAAAAAATTTGACAAAGTTTGTACAAATTAGGCTGTAATTTCTGAGCACAATGATGAAAAAGCACACATTAAACAACGTTATGTCTTAAAATACAATGAAGATAATGGTTAAGATTGGTTTTATTAACTGCTGAGTTGAAAAAAGGTTTGTTATGTTGAGTTCGTTTTGGCTCCTCAACATGAAATGTCTTATGACCCTGAAACAACAACGAGAGAAGACTTCGATTATCTAAGATAACAAAAGAAATCAAGTTGGAAGAAGTGACGAGTTTACGAAGAGCCGAACGAAGTTGGACATTAAAACAACGGACAAAGACATTGACTCTTTTAGAACACTATCATGTGCATTTATTTGATGTACTGTAAAATTGCACTCTGTGCATTTATTGTAAGCTACATTTACAAGGAGAGTAACCTGTAATAATATTTACAATAGGATCCCATACGAAAGTAGTAATAAAAATCCTGATAAAAACGATATTCGTTTTTAGTGTAAAAATTGATTTCGAAAATGACGTAATCACGTGAGGGAGGTGTGGTCATCAGATTGACCAATCACTGGGCAGTATGCTGTCACGTGATCGACCTATCATACGTTGTGTTTTCCTCTCGACCTGAAACTCACTAGCCAGTTAGTTGATCTCGTGGGCTTATCAGTCTCAACACTTGAACCAGTAGTGGGCTTACCAAACTGGAACAAACCCAATTGAAGGATGGATAGTTGACGAACTTGTGGGGTCTGGTAAATTCGTGAACCAGAATACGCTTGTAGCTGGCTACTACCGTAGAACGGCTAGACTAACGGAATCACCGAGGTTATAGCCAATTTCTTTAAACAGGTTGTAGTGCGACTGCTTAATATGGGTTACTCTCTTCTGTGCCCTAATAGAACGCCATATTTATTCTTTGTTACTTGTAATAAAGCTTGTATATCTTGTATGTTATAAACCCCTGTTGTGATGGATAATCGCAGTGTTTAAAGTTATACTAATAAAACCATGAGTGAATACAATCTTGTAGTGATAAACTGAGCGTGTCGAGCTAGACTGGTGGGTCCAAGTTTTTTAATTGTTAACTTGGGCGTGCCATGGACATTCCTATGGACCAGTGCTTATGCGGAATTGTCCTGAATGTATAGTGATTCGCTTCTTTTAGAAGTGGACTGCCACAATTAGAAGTAAATAGCAAGCTAGAATCTACACAAGTTCTTGTTATAATGTGATGTGCATCAATTACCAGTGAACAGATAGTAGACACTTGACAGATATTTTGTTATTAACGTACGGCCTATAATGAATTTTAACAAGCAATATTATTATGACTGAAAAATTATGCAATATTAGTATGACAAACCCAGACACCGACAAAATGGCAGAGTGAATCAACGTTTATCTCTACAGTGGTAGATTCAAGTTCAATTCCCCGAGCCAGGTGAAACCAATTCAAAGTTACCCTAATTGACGTTCAGAATTAAACTGGCAGTGTGAAGAACTCTGCTTAAAGTGCTAGACACTGGCAGAGGGCAGCTTGACTTGAAAACCACAGAGTTGCTTTGCAGTCTCCTGGCCGAGGCCACTTGACAAATAAAGTACAAAAACTCTAAAACCAAGCAATTTAATTGGTAGTCCTCTGAAACTGGCATTCACATTCTCTGGAATTGGCACTCCTGTCTGCCACAGCATCTTCCTGTTCCATACTAATTCGGAAATAATAATGCGTCGATCAATACCGTACCTTAATAAATGGAAACATTTCAATCACCTTTTGTTTGCATGCACTTGTGTTTGTAAAAGAATGAAAAAATATCATAGTGCTTCAACAAATATTGCTGTAGTGCCAACACGATTTACAACCAATTTTTAAAAAAAATCATGTAATACAAGTAACTGTCTCTAGTCCATCTGTTGCCAAATTGTTTATTGCTTGTTGGCAAATCAACAAATTTTGTCATAATCTTCATTGCTAAATTTGTATTCAAGTCCAGTAGAACCATGGATTTCCTGGGCAGCAACTGAACAGATAGCATCATGAAATGGAATCCAACATGTTTGTTCATGTTTAAGCCAGCTTAAGGATTTGGTGCGCTTGTTAAAAGCAAAGGCTTTTTTTGTTAAAAATACAGGTGCTGGGCCTTTGATGCGCACCCATTTTTGTTTGATAAACACGGCATTTGAATACGAAACGCTGAAGTTACAACTAAATTGTTCAAATAGACTATGTTTGAACCCTCCACATTGATTTCTAAAATTTTGATATCTGCCCAACTTGTGAATAGTTCTTGTGCTTTCAAAAAACTGCTTTTTACATAACACAAGCTTGCGCTCACACAGTCAAACACTAAAATCAACCCAAGCTAAAAAACTGTCAAATGACATATATTGACCTTTGTTTTTTCAGTTATTTTGCTTCTCAGAGTAAAGAAACAAAGTTTGGCAATTACTTTTTTGATGTGTGTTGCAGTGACGTGTCCGAGTCATTTTTGTCGACTCAGAGTCATCTAAAATTTTTTCGAGTCAGAGTCATGACTTGGTCGAGTCGTGTCAGAGTTGTGTTCAAGAACTGTCCAGTCATTTCGAGTCATTGGTTTGCAAGCTCGAGTCAATGTCGAGTCACACGAAATTTCACGTTTTTTCTAGGAAATTTTTTGCTATGAAATGATGCCAAAATGCTATAAAATGGCCCCCGATAAGTTAGAAAATTGCACCCAATGTTGTTTTAACAGGTTTGATTACAGGTTAATTATTTATAAGTTCTCTCAATTTGCAGTTTACTTGTCTCTTTCACACTCAGTCAATTCAAAAAGTCTAGCCCAACTTTTCTGCAAGTGTTGCAGCCTCTCGGTTAGCACTGTTTTGAATGTGCGATTTACCACGAACGGGATGTGCGTGATGAACAACACCCGTTTGCCGCGAACACGCAGAAATAAAATTAGCACGACGTGGGATCTTTATGGTTGCTTGGTGCCACAGTGTGCAAGTTTGCGCACTTGCTGCTCTGCCTTTCCAATCAAAACAAAGTGGTACTTTGACCAGGATGTGAAGTTGGTGCCAGGTACAACCTTCACAAAAGGAACATGAAATAGATGCGGTTTGTTGAAAAAACGAGGGATGTTGTTGCAACCTCTCGGTTGGCGTTGCATTGAAAGTGTGGTTTTCGCATGTCCAACGCATGAAAATTACCAGAGATGAACATGTACTAGGATTTAAACGTTACGACATTTCAATATATTGATTGATTTGGAATTTTTCATTTAAACAAAATTGGTTTGGAATTGATGATTTTCTTTTGTACTTCTTCGCAACTTTCGGTTCAGTTTTGGAACTGCAGGTTACTGTAGGACTGCAGGTTAACACTGGATTGCAGCCGCCGACACGTTGGGAGCCATATGTTGCAGGCACAATGTTGTGTTGCCCTGAGCCAATCAAAGAATGAGTCGATCCGACAATCCTCAGCATAATAGCAGATTACGGATTTGACTAGGTTCACTCTCCTATTGCTGCTACGAATTCAACGTTATAAGTGACTTTATCACGTCCCCACCTGGGGTTAGGCTAATAACAGTGGCAGAAATTAGGATTTAGACAAGATTCGGTTGTCGCATTTGCATTATATTTTGCAATATGGTTTTTGGTTTGGATTTGAATCTGGAAAACTTCAATCGCTTTACTGGTATCTGGAAAAGACTCAAGGTCACAGTATGAGGCCAACTGCCATGATCACGATATGCAAATATTACATTAAACCACGATAAGGTGTCGATATATTGTGCCCTACTACTGATCCCTCAGTGAAAGCAAAGTCTCCGGTCTACTTGATCCTTAAAATGCAGCAGAGCAAAACTAGACAGGCAAAACAGAAAATTTGCGCCGATCTTGATCATCACTGAAGCATGAAATTCTCACTTCTATGTGTGTAAACGAACTGGATTTGTCCATCATCAAAAATATTGTAAAAATGACTCTGACTCGAGTCATTGACTGTAACTCGAGTCATTTTGTGAAAAACGTGACTCGAGTCGAGTCACCATTTTTCCCAACGTGACTCGAGTCGAGTCCGAGTCACCACAAATCGTGACTCGAGTTATTGATTCGAGTCACGCTATCACTGGTGTGTTGTGTAAATTAAAACTTTTTGGTTAGATGTCAGATACCTACAGCAAGCTATAGTACGGGAATAACTATAACCACTGAAAAATATTGGACTTAGTCTTAGACCTCAATCATTTTTCCTTTTCTAACCCAACACACTCACCTAAACACCAAACCATATGCCCTAATCATCAGTTTTCTTAGCGTAGTTGATATGTGAAATATCACTCTGTGGATGCGCTTGCGCACATACCATGAAGTGAAAAAATTCGCTTGACACCGGTGTCAAGCGAAATTTCTGACTTCACGCCGTGTCCGCATTAGTGAACAAATCGGAGATTTTTGAAATCCTAATCCAGTCCAAAAATTTTATTTGAATAATCCGGTCCGATCCTATTCCGATGGACCTGTCCAAATATTTGATCCAATCCGATTTATATCCGAAAAAACTCTGATTAAGCAGTTTACTGCAGTGATCAGTGCAGTTTGGATATCCATATCTGATCCGGTTGAGTTTTTTTCAAAATCCAGTCCAACCTGGATCCGGTTCTGAATTGCAGAATCTGGTTGGATCGCGATCTGGAAACCGGATCATGTACACATGTGCAGAGGAATATTTTACACATAACATGCGCTCAGAAAACTGATGATTAGGGCTTAGGGCTTCGTGTTTACGTAAGTGTGTCGGATTATGGTTTGGGTGAGGTCCAGAAAAAGAAAAAAAATTGAGGTTGAAGACTAAGTCCAAAAATTTTCATAGGTTAAACTTATTCCCTGTTAGAGCTTGTTGTGGATGCCTGACATCTAACCAAAATGTTTTAATTTACGCAAGACATATTAAAAAAGTACTTGTCAAACTTTATTGTTTTTATNCTGAGAAGCAAAATAACTGACAAACAATAACAGGTTAGAAATTTTGCAGAGGTCAGAAATTTCACTTGACACCGGGTCCGTAAAAATGTAGAATTCTGCTGGAATCGAGAGACTCAAGAAATTGCTTTTCATATCAACTATCAATATCACAAGCGTTTCTGCATGAAAACTTTGAAAGGGTTTTTTTGAGAGTAAATAATGTGATTGTGATGAATTATGAAAATAGATGACTCGACTCGCTGTTTGTCAATGATTTGTTTTGGGCAGAACCAGAATCCTAATAAACTGGACTTTTCTTCTGAACCTGTATATGTACACTTTAAACTGATTGTTAAATTTGTAATTGTTGGTCATCTCTGGTAAGAAATGTGCAGTTTGTTGCAATATCAGTGCAAAATTTTTATTGGTACTCTTTTTTTTGCTCTTTTTTGAGATAGAACGAGTCTTGCTAACTTTTGCAAAAACGTACCGTGAACACTGTTTACACGTATGCTTGACATAAGCTGAAAAGATAGACCGTGACACTGTACGACGTGGAATTGTATGACAAGTTTCATTGGATAAACGAGGAAAATGCAGGTTTTTCGCAATCTGATTTTTTGCATTTTGTTTTTCACTTCATATTCTTCGGCGGAAGATGGTGATGCCAAAATAATCCTTATGAAAAATGTATTGAACAAGATTATAACTGAGGGGAATGACTTAACCATACAATACGCGCTGTATAATATTGGAGATGGGTGAGTAATGCTTTCAAGTAATATTTCTTGAACTAGATTAAGACAGGTTTCAAGCAAAGGTTTTAGGCCAGTTTTGTCTGTAGCTTTTTTAGGCCAGTTTTTGTCGTCCAATAATGTTTCTCTCATTCTGTCCTGTCTTTGCCAACTTTGTACTATCTATCATATTCTGTTGTCACTGACTGAACATGACTTTTTGTCCTAGGACCAAAGATAATTTTGGCCTTGTTTGTATTTTTTATTATAATGACCTAACCCCTCGTTTTCAAACAACATGCCTAATGTTGGCAATAGTGAAAGGCGCAAAATTTTGCAGAAGGCTACAGTATGCAATAACATTAAAAAGTGTTGTGTAGCCCCATGCTGAAGTATGCACACACAGTCCTAATTGGAATTTAAAAGCCTTAATGAGTCCTCAGGAACAACAGGCGAACATTTGCTTGCAACAAGAAGTTTAATCTACTTGCGTGCCACTTTCAAAGTTGTGTGTAAAAAGCAACCCCCAGGCTGCCTAGGTAAAAATACAAAATTGCTAGACTACAAGCAAGAAAACGATCTTGAAAAATGCAGTGTTTAAACAAGCGTATCTTGTTTTTGCCTCAGAGTCAGAAAGCTTACAAAACCATATAAAACGAAATTGCTACATCTGCGATTAGAGATTGACCGATGTGGCTTTTTTGAAGTCGATGCCAATACCTACCTTTTTTTCAAAACCTTTAAAAATAAGGATTTATGAGTTAAAAATTTGTAAATTGCAGCAATTTCAATATCTTGCTATGATTTTTAATGATGATTTATTTGTTTCGGCTGCGACAGCCAAGGCGTGCTTCATGGTTCATCTTGTCTGTTTGTTTATAAAAACATACCTGCTAACGTTGCTGCAAGATAATTGTTTTGACTTAGTTCGTTGTGCTTTCTTGCACAAGTTGTCTATATGTGTGAGGAATATAACAGCGTTTTGTCAACACCTACTGAGGCCGATTTTCCGTATTGGCCAATACCGATATATCGGCAAAACCCAAATATCAGCCGATTATATCAGCCAGGCCAATATATCGGTCTATCTCCATCTGCGACATATGTGACCACTTCTATGTCAGTTACCTTTCAGACAAAAAGATTAACACTTTGAGAGCCAGCCTACGAATATATTGTACCAAGATTTTAGCCTAAAACCAGCAGTTTTCGGTTGCCTTACCAATGCCATAGCTCCTCTGCCAATTGTGCTAGAGAGCTGTTCAATGGCTCAAACGATTGGCCAGTCTTCTAGTATGCACTCGTAAAAAATTTTTTGGTTGGGGGGTGCGGATCTTGTGTGAGTGACGTAATAAGTGAAGTACGGTATACCTTGGTTAATCCGGATTTGGTTAAACCGGATCTTCGCCAAAGCCAGATAACACTGGTGTTACGAACGATTTCTAACGTTTTTATTTATGAAAATCTTCAGTTTGTCTGGGTTTTTCAATCTAGATCTTTACCAATAGCGGATAAAATCTGCTCTTTTCACATCTCGTAATCTGGATTTTTGTCTTTAGGAAAGATTCAGCAGCTTTCAGATGTAACACAAGCATACTCACGATCAACAACGAGCATAGAGAATTATGATAATAACGGCTGCAACTGCATGCAACATTCAACTAATCGTAGAGACGATTATTGTGTCACACACAGGCATGGCTTATGTTGAACATAACGCTCAAGGCGTGCTGCCGCACCACGGTTTCGGTCTATTGATCAGTGCTGAGTATGCATGTATAGAACATTATCCCTGAATGTATGGTACTCGTAAGATGTTTGGATGGCATTACTCTCCAAATAGAGTGACTGCTTATGGACCAGTCGCAGAAATTCTACGTCAGTCCAAAATTTCTTTGCAGCCAAGAAATCTAAAATTATGACTTGAAATTGTTTGGTAACTGCCTGGATATGGGGGTAACTACTCTGCTGCGCCATTGTAACAACATCAATAATTTCGTTTTGTTTTGCGGAAGTCTGCTGTTGGGTCATAAATGTGTTCCATTTAAGTTATATTCACCGATATCTCAGTAATTAGATGACGTCAGGTAAGAAACAACCATCTTTGCTTAATCCGGATCTTCGCCTAAACCGGATGAAATCGCTGGTCAAATCGAATCTGTATTAACTGAGGTTTACTGTAGATTATCTAATTAGTCAAATGTTTTTGTTACTTTAGATCAGGGGTCTCCAAACTACGGCCCGCAGGCCAGATGGAGACCCCGAAGCCATTTCATTCGGCCCGCGAAGCCATTTTGTCAATGATGAAAAAATAATACACAGTACTTACGAAATATTTTTTGATTTGGTAGAATATAACATATCCCACAACAATCACATTACGTAAGACGTCCGGCCCTCGACATGTTCTGTATTACCTTATTTTGCCCTCGAACAAAAAAGACTGAAGACCCCCACTTTATATCATAACTTATGAACCCGAAACCTCAGCAAGTTATCCAAAGTATCAAAAGACTCGAATTGTAGCCTAGTTTCCCATAAAAACTTCAGCGTAATACTACCATCTAACGGTTTGGGCCCAGGGCCAGGTGAAGTGAGCCAAGGTGGCCTAAAAGTCTTCCACTTACGGCATCACTCACAAAAAATTGGCAACCCCCAAGCAAAATTTTTTTTTTCGAGTGCAGACTAGAAGACTTGTTGAGTTATTTGAGCCTTTGACCGGGTCTGTAGTACTTAACAGACCAGAGAAATTTCCACGCAAACCCACGTGCGATCCAGTTGTTTTGGCACGAGAATTCCTGATTTCGGCCACACGCCCAAGTGTTAAAGTGGCTATTATTTTTGTTACTCTAAACCTTAACCCTAACTGTAAGTCCTAACCTTACACCTCAACACTAAACTGTTAAACGCTAACCCTAAGCCCTAACCTTCAACACAAACACCAAACCCTAACCTTAAACAGTCGCCCTTTAATACTTTGGCACCCGGGTGGATTCAGGGATTTTCAGAAAAAAAAATGCCTAAATGCACGTGGCTTTGCGCAGGACTATCTTTGCTCCTGTTCGGGTTACGGATGTGGTTGAAGCGTCAAAAGACTCGGCAAATCTTGCAGATTGCTCTTGAAAAAAATTTTTTTGCTTGGGGATGCAGGTTGTTTGTGTGTGATGTCATAAGTGGAGGACTTTTAGGCCACCTTGGCCCACTTCTAACCTTAAACACTAACACTAAGGCCTAGCCTTAAATGGCAACCCTAATCCAACACCCTAAATGTAAACCCGTGTCTGTTTTTTGAAATGTACAGAAGCGGTCCAAAAAATTTTTAACATACAATCTTGTGTGAGAACACAAAGTGTTTTGTGCACAATCAAAAAATTCAATACTACTAACATGTGACTCAAACTGACGCTTTCACAGGAGCTCTAGTCACTTCCCACTTACCACATTGTTAGTGGTGAGATAGTCTTTAAGTAACTTCTATATTTGGCACAAAACCAGGTAGGAGATACAGGTTTTTATTTAGTCTTTCGAAATGGAAAACCGGATACGGTCATTAGACACTACCCTACCACTATATTTTTTATTAGTTCTGAATATCAATGTTTTGTCTTAATTCTATAATATTGTGCATTGTGTGCATTGGTCACTGTTGCAACAAACAGTTGCTGCATATACAAAAATGCTTGGTGTTTTTTGCTGGAACTATGCATTTTACAAATACCATGCTTTTCAATTATTGGGAATATTAACACTTTCGCGTCTGGGTTAATTCAAGCAGTTCGTGTGAAAACAGCTGGATCGCATGTCATGTGGCTTTGCGCGAGAATTTCTCTGGTCCGGTAAGTGCTACCGACTTGTTCAAAAGCTCAAAAGACTGGGCAAGTGTTGTAGTTTGCACTCAAAAAAATTTTTTTGTTTGGGGATGCAGATTTTTTGTGAGTGACATCATATGTGGAGGACTTTTAGGCCACCTTGCCCCCCTTCACCTGGCCCTGGGCCCAAACCGTAAGATGATAGTATTTCGCTGAAGTTTTTATTGTAAACTAGGCTGCAATCCGGGTCTTTTGATACTTTGGATGACTTGCTGGGGTTTCGGGTTCAAAAGTTATGATCTAAAGCAGGGGTTCCCAACCTGGGGTACATGTACCCCCAGGGGTACATTTGCCTATCTGAAGGGGTACATTTAAGGTTATTAATAAAAGAGCAAAATATATTTACATATAATCTATTTCCAAATATTTACACATAAATCAGTGAATATTCTTTTCAAAAATCATTATATGCTTATTGTTAGATATATCTAGGAATAATCATGAAAAAATGCATTGTCATAGGAAATCTCAGGGGTACATGTGCATCTGTTGAAATGCTGAAGGGATACATACTTATCTGTTGAAATGCTGAAGGGGTACATGCTCATCTGTCGGAATGCTGAAGGGGTACACGGTAAGAGAAAGGTGGGAACCCATGATCTAAAGTAAACAAAATATTTGATTAATTAGATAAAAACTTGGAAGCTCTACTTGTTTCTTGAGCATCAGTATCAACCTGTGTCTTCCTTTCTATTAACTGTGGCGATTCTTGTCTACCCATAATTTCAATTCAAGTACTGCCTGTGCACAAGTAATAAAAATAGGCACGCATTGATGTTATGTAATGGAAATCGATTTCGCCATACGGCATCTTCAGTCCAAGTAAATTAAAGGTAAAAACGGGTAGTTGTACGCAAAGCAGTGATTATTATGAAAGAAAGACAATGTTTGCATAAAAAACATATTGAGCTAGCATTGACAGTACTATAAATAAGCATTTAAAGTAAGCACAAACAAGTAGTAAAAGACACTAGGTGTGATAAGACAAAACCAACTAGTGACAATAAGGTAAAACACAAAGCGGGAGGAAAGAGCAATAAATGAGAGAAGAAAAAATGGTGCGCCAAAACAAAAGTGATGACAAGAGTAACGTCTAAACAAGGGCAAGTCTATCATTTAATGCGAGGCAAAATAATTATGCGCTTGTTAATGCTAGCGCTGATATTGTTGAGCCACTTTTCTTCACAAATATCAAGATAATCGTAGCTGGATTGTTCTACGAACGTGACTATAAAAAATTAACTGATTTTAGGATTTTTTTCAATCTCATGTTCGTGCACCACATGTTGTAGTAAAGGCACCTGCTCTTGGTTATTAGACAAATTGACAGCGGTCCACGAAGAGCGGTGGGAATTCCAACGTTTTGAAAATTTATTTGAGGTTTGGTCAACATAATTAATTAGATAATTAATTAATTTGTTTATTTTAGATCAAACTTCTCAACCAGAAATGCTAGAAAGTTGATCAAAGGCTCAAAAGACTCAGACTTGAGCCTAGTTTCCAATGAAACTTCAGCAAAATACTTTCGCCTAGCGGATAGGCCCTAGGCCAGGTAACATGAGCCAAAATGGCCTAAAAACTACCGTATTTTCCGGCTAATAAGCCGAGGCCAGTTTTTAGCTCTGAAAATGAGTTTTTCCATATTACCGCCTAATAAGCCGAACCAGAAAATTTTGTTACCTAACTAAAATTTTGTTACCTAAAAAATTTCGTTACCTAACTTTGTCAGGTATGCGTTACATTCATTACGCACCAACGCATGTTCTTTATAA
>JGI24158J21664_10005390_pt1 | contig 16720 bp, 9 predicted proteins | sample Ectturendosymbi3_FD_21664 | JGI IMG/M metagenome (IMG submission 21664)
CTAAGTTCGAATTTCCCTCCTGATATTTTTAGTGACGATGTTTTACGGAACGCTATTTAGCCAATACTCATAGTAGCTATTAGCTCGGTGGTATATACGTTTCGCATAATAAATATAACAATTAAAAGGATCTACACATGGGTTTCACTCAAGGATTTCACTCATTTACATCATATCGCATCAAACAGAAAAGTAAAGTGCTCATTTTTAGAGGCATGGTTGCACGAGTTCTACAAAGTCTCATGACTTTTTCGCTTTAGCAATGCTAAGTGCAACCACATAGGATGCCTCAACGGACAATTTACTTGGTTAAATGCACGTCCTGCATCCAGACTGACACGTTTGGGACAACCTTCTATAGACTTACTGTAAAGTAGCCTGCTCAATCGATTTTTCTAGGTTGCTCCTTGTGAGCGTTATTCAAATGCTGCTTGAGTTGGAATGGTTTCAAACAGTTGTTAGCCAGTGTTTTCATGTACAACATACCCTTGTGGGATATATTCTCCATCTTTCTGGAGGCAAGCAACGCCATATCTGATGCAGTCTTCCTTGTATTTTTTAGCCTTCGCAACCGACATTTTGCACTACACTAGATGCCTTCGGAAAATAATGATTCGTTAAGAAGCAGGTTGTCATGTTTCACGGCAAAAAAATTTAATCTAACTTGTTACAACATAACATCACCTCATCTTCAGCAAAGTATAATTTCGATTCAACCTTGTTGATAAATTGAAGTCAGCTTTTTTACATGTCGTTCGTACTTACGCTACGCAGTACGCTTAACCCAACTACCTACCTATAGCAACCGTGGCTACCTTTAAAGAACAACGGTCGTTATTTGATTGTGACTTTTGAACATTGTTGAACGCTAAAAACGCTATAATTGCAAAAAATGCACTAGTTGAGAAGTAGATGTTTCTTTAAAAAATAAGTTTGTGACTTAATATTTAGATTTCCTTCCTTAAGTATTGGAGTAAAACAATTTCTCACTGCACCAAATCAGACAGAATTTCCCACTGCATGGATGAAATTTCCCACCAGTGGGAAATTTCCCACCGGTTAAGAACCCCTGGATTAGAGTTTTATACGAAGTCTACGAAGTATAGTCATAGAAGACATTTCTGTGCTTTTCCGATATTTTTTAGACTTGTTACTATTGTGGTCCAGTTGCGTTTAACGTCAGGATCTTTATTGGTACATTCAATGCAGAGAATATTGGGCCTTGCTGGAGGTAAATTGGGTGGTGTAGAGTTTGTCGTGTATTTTCCACACGGAAAAATTCGCTAGACCGTAAAGCGTGAAATACAACCAGTGCGTATTGACGTTTTTCTGTGATAAAAACTAACGCCCAGTCCGTAGTAATATTGCAACTGTATTGAAAGCGCAGCACTTAGAAGTTCTGGCAAGCACGCCTTTTCTCCTTCACTCCTAACCTATAGCAGAGATATCAGCAGTCTGAAAAAATTTCCTCCGTTTTCACTCCTGTACAGATCATTTATCAGAATCCGACACCCGTACCTACGTCAGATCATTCAGATATAATACTCCGACTCATGCCTGACTCTGAAATTTGTTTGTGAAAAATCCCCTACGTGTTAGTAAAAGTTTAGTTCGCAAAAATTTTGAGTCATAAGCTGAACGTAGCAGGCACGCGCCAGCAGACTGGTTGGACGGGTTCAATTCACTGTCGGGTCATACCGAAGACTTGAAAAACGGGACTTGCGACCTGTCCTGCTGTCCAGTCTCGTGCTAGGCGTTAATGGGTGGGTGCAAGGCAACAGTTCACGCGCGGCGCTGCCACTGACTCGCCACCAGTGCAGCATTCACTGCGAAAGCAGCCGCTTTGCCTACGGCGCAAGAAAGTGGAGATGGGTGCCCGCAGACGTCTCGTGACACTCCGGAAGGTGTACGAAAACAAGTATAAACGAAACTGAACTGAGGCCAATGTATCTGCAATGGAAATTGACACTTTACTGTCTCTGATGACATTGTAGCTGAATGAAAAAAAGTGCAACTCAGCACTGTTTTTACTTCTACCACAACGAAGTACTTTTGTTAGGGAATAAACAAGCTTATAGCATCCTGGGTTTCACATCAGTCAAACTTATATAATGGCTTGTGAAAAAAACGCAGGTATTGGAAGATTTTAAGTTATATTTCCAGAAAATGTTACGATCAGCATGAAATACGTTGAATGTAGCGAGTGTACTTCTCTTTGTCTCTATGAAAAAGTAATTTAATAAATTTCTAAACCTCGCATTTTGCTTATTAATTTATTTGGGCAAAAATTTTGCCTGCAAACAGGTCTAAATATCCATGTTGAAATAATTCAAACCAATGAAATTAAACAGCAGTTTTGTGCAAAGCCACTTAAACAAGTCGGCACCCTGTACGTGCAAATGCAAGTCCCACTTCACGATGCTATCCTGTACGAGCGGATTCTATAACTCCGTGTTGATTCACTGCTTGACTGCTTATCAAAATTTAGCTAAAGCGCCTATACCAGCAAGCGACCACAGCGCAACTGACCACGACTTCCATTGCATGGGTCAAAGTTAACAACAAGCGACACGCGACAGTCAGTCAAACAAAGCTGTTGCTCTGTGCGTAGCAAATCAAATGCGGAGAGACCGTTGCACCTAGCAAGTCGCAATAAATCCTGAAACTGCTTCCTTCTTTCATTTATTGAACTCCGGATACGATTTTTATTGCAAAAAGTGACTCCGGGTCCCATCCAGTTTCAAGAAAAATATGGGACTCCGGCTGGAGTTAACTCCGAAACTACGGATCCTCTACATCTCTGACTTATACCTCTTTCTCTCTAATTTAACCGTACAGATATTCAGAAATACCTTACTAACTCCTTTGTTGTCGAATCAGTGGAGCTCAGATTTCGAAAACTGCGCTGTGTCCACTGGTCGCAAAGTGGCGATTTTGAGCTGCCTGACTTCACAGGCGGCATATCACGGGCCGCATGTCAACCAGAGATGGGACCGGATCCGGATTACCGGAGTCGACTCCGGCAGGATTCTGCGTTTTTCTTTAGGACCCGGATCCGGAGTCAAATATTTATGAAATACCGGACCCGGATCCGGAGTCACTTTTCCATTTCGGCAGTGGCAGGAGTCTGTGCGGTCATTTCTTAGGTAAAAACAGGGGTAAATTACGGTTAGATGGATGATTGTAGCCGAAGTCTGAACAGGAGTCGGATTCTCATATTTGAAGAATAGCCGGACCTGGATCCGGACGCGGATGCAAAAATTTTAGAACAGGAGCGGAGTCGGAGTCTGAAAAAGTGACTCCGGCCACCTCTGATGTCAACCCACCGAGTGCTCGAACCGGCGAACGCAGCACGTGTCACCATCAATATATGCTCTGGACCAGGGTTTCCAAACGTTCTTGTCTGAGAGCCACATAAGGTATTACACAACAGTTCGAGGGCCGGGCATCTTACGTAATGTGGTTGTTTCGGGATATGCTACATTCTGCTAAATCAACAAGTGTTTTGTAAATAATTATTTTTTTATTATTGACAAAATATCTTTAGCTTGGCGCCGATTGAAACGACTTCGTGGGTTGATTCATGTTAAAGTTCAAAATGAAGGATAGATGCCAATTTACTATCACGGGCCGCATGAATTGTGAAATACCACGAGAGGACCGCAAAGATGCTGATTTTTTCTTATGACAAAAATATACAACGAAGTACACGCAGTGTTTCTTTTACTTTTAGGAGAATAAGGAGGGAAAACTATAGAAAAGAGCAAAAGAAACTTCTGTTGGCTCATTGTCTCAGTATCTGCTTATGTTCGATTTTCGTTTTGACATAATTGTTTTTTGATTTATTGTTTCATATGACTCAACTATTAAACAAAAACAGTACAGAGACCTATCGCTCAATAAGGAAATCAATTGTAAGTGGAAATCAGAATAAAAAATCAGAATAAATGAAAACACAATGACAAAATAACTCATTAATGTAAACAAAAAGCACTGAAGTGTCACATAAGATTGGTGAAGGACCATGGCGGTCATCTAGTTAACCAATCCCGTTTATCACTTTTGATGTGCAATGAAATGTCTGACGCGGTCCACATTAAATGGCCACACGGGCCGCAGGTTCATCACCCCTCTATATCTAAATTGTGCGTGATCAGCAAACGCAATTGATTTTGTAGAATGGGGTTTTGCTCGTAGCGTCTCCATGACTTACCACAAGTTTGTCGCATCAGGACGAAGGCCTCCCAGCAGTTCATCCTAGAAGGCCTTGTCAGGACGCACCTCAACTGCGCCATCTAGCGCAGCAACCATGGTGATTACAAGCTCAGATTTAAGAGTAAATTGTAGCGGTAACTTCTTTGTGGATTCCGCTGTAATCGTAACGTTCATTATATTTACAGTTTGGACATCCAGCTAGTTCGTTTGAGCAGGTTGAGATTTTACACACTTTTAATGTTGTTTACATGGGCGTCGGAAGGGGGGCAGGAGGGGTCTTGGCCCCCTAAGAATTTTGAAATTTTTAGAAAACAAAGGTTGTTTTCTTAGTTTTGAATGGGAAAATCAAATTTCACCACTTTTGGCCCCCCTGTAAAAATTTTGGCCCTCAGTGCCCTCCCTGGAAAAAGTCCCTCCGACGTCCATGGTTGTTTAGATCACTGAGATATATAGAATTGTCTCAGCTCACTCATGCAACTCTTCGCTGCTTCAAACGAAGATAATTATTTTTAATGGATCAATCGAAACTTCATAACCACGTCACAACCGTGCTTTACTTCAAAATTGTATTTTGTAGTGTTAGGAAGTGTAATGTGTGATATGGGCGTGGATTTAAGCAACATGTTAACGGTGAATCACTGCATAGAACAAATGTTCTGATCTATTCAATGGTGAGTGCTGGGTAAATGCTTGCGCTACGTCAAACTTTCATTGTCTTCACTTGTTTATGGTGAGATCAGCTCAACGTTCAACAAAGGAATCACGTCTAGTGGTGGAGAGTTCAGGGTTCAGGAGAAAATGACGCCGACTGGTTACGTCATGCAAATTTCCAGTCATGCAACCACTTGGCAACTGTAAAAAAGACCAAGCAGTGCACAACAATTACACAACTAAGCAGAAGGATACTACGTTTCCCTACACGAATTTTAAAAGACAATTCATAGTTTCTCAAAAAAAATTCTTCCAGATAAACAAAATCTGTGGCTACACATCACGCATGTGTGATAATCTGTGAACCAACAAAAATCTTAGTCGTTAGGTGACGATAGGGAGCAAAATAAAGTTCAGTTTCCGCCCAGCTGGCGACTCTCGCAAAACGCGATGCTGTTGAGGATAAACACGCAACGGCAAAACGAAGTTCGCTTGTTGCGTAAAATACACACGTTAATTGCGCTCTTCAATGCGTTGCTTGGGGGCAGGTTGTTTCTAACATTATTATGCTTTGATACTGAAAGGCACTCGTGCTGTTGAAGATGTTTTACACTAACGTGCTAGTAAATCTCAAAAATAAACTGCAATAAACTTATTTGTTTCAAACCAAACTACACTTAACGGTTTTGGATTGAAATGAAACACCAACCAAAAAAGCATGTTGCTCAACTGGTCCGGGTCGATGATCCGATCTCAAGTTTAGGACAGGTAGCGAGACACGTGACAGTGCTTTTACTTCCAATTTGCAAAAAAGGATCAGATGCATCAATGCGGTTACAACTCTTGAAACGAAAGAAAACCTGTAGGAAAAACCAAAAGAAGAAGTAAACTTTCTAACGTGATTTTTCCCTGAACTCGTTTCCAATATTCAGCGAATGATTGAGAAAAGCTTGTCACTAGCTCCGACTACCAAAATATGTCGAACTGCATTAAAATTCCAAAAGCTTTACCCATTTAATCTGCAAGTTACACACAAAAATTCATTTTTGTACTTAAATTCTAAACAACTAATGGAAGGCACCAATTCTAAATGGGAGTCCGGCGCAACCAAACTTCCTCTGGTGACGTCACAGATGGGCCATGAAAAAGATGTTTCACTGTGTGAAAGTCGTTTATGACGGTCATTTCTTAGTATTTGAAAAACTCCATCGTGCTTCAAATCCCAGTTTCAATCAAGTCAGACATATCTCAAAACTTTTGGAATACTCACCCAGCTTATACCACTGTCTGCAGCAAGCAGCACAGTGGACAAATGGTCGACGTGCCCACTCTGTAGCAAAAATGGTTTCCAAAAAGAAAAGTGTTTTATCACCATATAGTTCTCAAGTTCTCAAATTGTCAGAGATTTATACATGTTATGAAACACGTACACAAACGAAGTGCTGTCTCAAGAAATGAATGCATGTGTTTTGCAGTAATGCCCTTGTGGTAAAATGATTTTTTGTTGATTACTGATTCTTCATTGACTTCCAGTGTCAAAGAGTTGCAAATTCTGACGTTAAACAGAGCTGCTTGTGGTTGTGCAAAGTGGTGTTTGCCAGCGAATCACCCCTAAAGATTTGAAAGCACTTTGCATTACAGTACAAAAAACGGTAAAAAAGACGGATTGTTTTAAGAGCCGTGGTTATCACCAAATCTTGAAATGATAGCATCACCATTATCTGCCACTACGAAAAATACAGCAAGTTTTCACATCGTTTCACTTCTGCTTTTTCTGCTAAAAATCTTCGGCGTACATACAATTAACTACTCTGCATGCTTAAGCTTTCTTTTGGAAAAGTGCGTGTGGTAACTGATTTTCGTAAAAGCATTCTAATGCAAATCCAGCAAAACAAACGCGATCCACAAGCTTTTCGTCCCGTATGGGTTTTCAGTTTAAATATTCGTAAAAATTATTTTGTTCGGTTAAATTAAATGAGCTTTTGGGCTATCGCAGGTGGTTTATACCGGTACGAAAATACTGTGGTCTATTTTGAACAACACTAAAACCTCCGTTGCATCAAAAGCTTTTTGAGGCCAAGACTCTTCTTGCTTGGCGGAGGTTTCTGGAAACTTTTTCTTTCCAGGCTAACATTGATCCTTGCCCATCAGCGGCATGTCTATAACGATGCTAAAAACTAAAGTGAAAAACGAGCAAAAGTAAAAAAACAAAAACCAGACAAACCAAGTCTTCCATGCGTTTTCAATAGGCGAAACACTTTCGAACAGATTTTACGGAAGCCTCATTGAGGATGTTTTGGTTAAATGAACCCAGATTTTTCTAAGAGTACGAAAGCTGCATTGTGGTTTGTAAGTTGAATGGTTTAATGAACTTTACTGTTTGTTTTGCTAATTTGTCCCGCTGGTTTTTGTCGATGTTAATCCAACAAGTTCCAGCATGCCTAATAATTGCAGCAAGCACAAAACCACTGCTGCTGCTTTGAATTGCTGTTAATAACTGTTGAGTGAAAATCTCCGTAGCTTCCTGTGCTAGGTATAGACGTTCAACAAAACAAAAAACAAAATTCGGTGACATTGCTTGTCTCTTTGACTCTTTCAAACATTATTTGCCCCTTTGACGTCTATCAGCGTATGCAGGTGAGTCAAACTTTTTCAAAGTACAGTTTATTACCTTTTTTGGAATAAACTTCGAAAGATCTATTGTGCTGCTGTCCCACTCAGAGTTGTAAACGAGCCTCAATTTGAAGCCCGAACCCGTCCCGAGCCTGACATTTATTTTTGAAGCCCAATTTAGGCCCGAAAGCCAAATTTACGAAGTGAGTCAAGATATGTGCAACTGCGGGGTATAAAAAAACATAGTGTACGGGTATAGCTGGAGGTACACGGTTTTATCAGACCCAAAATAGCAACCGCCTTGACCAAAATATTGGCTCAAACAAGCAAAATCTTAGTTTGTTGGTCAACGATAAAGCTGCGGAATGTAATGCTTCTCAAGAAAAAGAGAAACAATCACGAAATTATCCACGATGACGCTATAGGCATAAAAGAAACTATGTAGAATATCCCTTCAGGCATGAAAAGCCGGTTTGTAAGTCATCGTTTCAACAAACCAAGAATCGCGTGAGTGATTGATCTCTTCGACGCAATGCCATGCTGTGCTAATTTCCTTACCTTCTCAAAATGAGTGTGAGTGTAAAGCGAGCAGAGGACAAAAGAACACAGTTGTGTTTGCAAATAGAATTAGCTGAAGAAAAATCACAATCACTTCACTCACAGGAATAACCAAGGTGAGTACAACAAATGTACGTCATGGAAGAAAAAAATCGTTGCTCTGAATGTTATAACAAGTTTTGTATGCAGGCCTGATATCGGCCCGAAACATTTTGACAAACTTAAGCCCGAATCCAGCCCGACCCGTAAAACCCGGCCCGAATTACAACTCTGGTTCCACTACGGAGAGATTACGCACGGACTTGAAAAAAGCAACTGAGATAAGTGTTTTGCGTATCCACCTTGAGAAATGAAGTTGTATAATATTTGACCTGCGGCCATCAGTGTGTGTTGTTCTTTGCATCATTCGACCATTTTTGTACAAATTCAATGAACGATCGACGCGTTTGAAGTATTACCTTACGTTAGTACTTGTTTCAAGCAATGCCGAAAAAAAAGCAATTTCCTGTAGTGCGACCGGAAAGCCCGAGCGGCAAGTGCGCAAAGCTTCACACTGTGGCAGCAAGCAACAATAGAGACCACATGCCATGATCACTCTATAATTGCTTGTTCGCGTCACATATATATGGGTGCTGTTCTTCGCGCACATCCCGTTCGTGGTGAATCGTACATTCAACGCAACGCCAACGGAGAGGTTGCAACAGGAACTTCCTTCTGGATTAATGTGGAACAAAGTCTTAAGGCTGTGCCTTTCTGTAACTTTAAGTGCATTTTGCAAACCGTTACAAGAGTTGGTACCTTCTCAGTATTAAGTGAGCAGAAAAAATTTCATGTTTTTTGTTTTTATTTTATATATTGATTTCACGAGGATAGGCGGCAGGTCGGAGCCTCAATTGAATATGTCATTCGTCGCGTCATGTCGAGCGAACCAGCTCACGACGAACCGTTAACAAAAGTTCACAACACACGATAAACGAGGTAATATACGGTTAAGAACAAAATGTTTTAACAAAGCAAAATGACAACAAAGAATTTATTAGTGAATAAAAAATGAATTGCTACAAATGAAATGGTAGTAGCGCAGAGTGTTATCTGTTATCGCGAAGTGAAACAGTTAGTACAACTGAGGTACTTAGAGACAGCATTACACATTTCAGCAGTTGGCCTGAGTTTAAGATATGGATGGCCAAATAGTAAGATGTGAAAGTCTTGCATGATTGCACCTTGTATTGCCAGTAAATCTGCCAGGCTTTCTCTCATAAATATTACTTTTGCCGACAGGAGGAGATCAACGCGGAATGCAGAATGAAGTGTACACCTAAGAAGCAGACGCTCTTCAGATTTAGCCGCATCACAGTAACATGAACGATAAGTACCCTTATTTAGGTTTAGGACACTGTGACCTAAGCGCAGTCTACAGTGTAGACATGTAATGTTAGGATTACTGCCATGAAGATGCCAATAGTTTTGTTTTCGGCCACACCAAAATGATTCAAGGCGTATCAAAGGACAAAAAGCTAGTGGAAGATTTGATGGCAGCAGGCAATGCGTTCCATAAACTAGCAGCTTTCAAGAAAAATGAAATAAAATGTATGTGCATTTAGCTGTAGTGCAAATGCATTATCTGAAGCCTTTATGAACCCTGTGATTACGTTTGCGGCAGTTATCTGGGCAGTATCCAAAAGCAAAGCATCAGATTTCATGTTTGTTGGCTCCTATTAAATTTTATTTAGTATCACTTCCCTGTCTTGTGTTTTCATTTCATGCAATCTTTCTGTTTTGGAACCTGTGAATTTGTGTTATATTACTATTTTTACCTATTGGGTCTATAACAGTGCTCTTCAACAGGGTTTCCGTGGAACTCTAGTGTTCCGCAAAACATGTAGTGGGGTTCCGTGCGTTTTAAGGGTTCCGTGAGGGTTCCTCGTTTTCTTTAGGGGAAAAGATTTCTTGCTTCAGTATGTTGATGCGTCATTATGAAACTTTTTAGATCACCGTGCCGCATTCGGATTCCAATAGACCAGTTAGTTGTACAGGAGGTATAGTGCAGTTAATAGACGAAGAATAAATATTGATAGTTGTTGCGTCACTTGTTCACTGTTGTGCGATTAAGAATAACTTTATTGTTGCATCACAGTTATGCGATATTGCCGATGTACAGTTCACAGTTGAGTAGAGAGTAGAGCTGCTGCTCAGCCTTTGTGGGGATAAAGTAAAGACAGTGTGAAACCCAACTTTTACTATTTATTCAAGCCAGATGAAGCAAAATAGCATATTTTCGTACAGTGGTTTATAGGAGGCGGGAGTGCAGCGGTGCAACCGCACCCCCAAAAGTTTTGATTTGGTGAAAATCCGGGCAAAATCAAGGGATATCCGGGCAAAATCTGTGAAAACCTTCGCAAAATCCCTGAAAATCTGGGCAAACTCCCCAAAAATACAAGCAAAAATAGCGCCCAACGTGTTGTGATTTGAGAAGATGGCGCCCAAAATCACATGAAAACGTTTTTTTGGAGGTCATCCAAAATTCGGTCTTCATGCAATGCACAAATGATGGCCCAAAAAATTTTCGGCCAAGATTGAGAAAATTTAGGCAAAAATCCTTGGCACCCCCAAAAATGTGCGTGCTCCTACACCTATGTTTTCTTATGTGAAGCGAAATACTAACAACAACGAAAGTGTGGAATGTAATGAGCAATGTAGTTCAAATGCAAAAGAGGCACCTCCACCGAAGCGGACCAAATGTAATTCAATTGCCAAAGTTAGAAAATAGGACGACACATATTCGAGATACGAAGTCTTTTTGCCGGATGACCAAATTCTGAATGTAGCAACTATGTTAGAGAATTGCAAGAACAACCGAGTCATTAAATTTCTTGCTATTTAACTTCTGTAATAACTGTTAATTTGTTGAAGTGTCTAATAACTAAATATTCAATTTTCTTGCAAGCAATTCGTGTTTTTAAATTTTATTTAATGGGGGTTCCATGACAAAGGTTAAAGTATATCAGAGGTACCACGATGACGAAAAGGTTGAAGAGCACTGGTCTACACGATACATTTGATAGGACATCTTGACCAGATAACCTTAGGGTTTGTCGATGTCCCAGCCTCGGATAAATGAAATAACCCACTATACACAGCAAAGGCTGTATTTTTTTGTTTTTTGCTGCCAACGCATCGGAAGGATTTTTTCCAGAGGATTAATATTGGATTTTTCCAAAGGGGACATCAGTGGCGTTATTTAATTTTACCAACCCGAAACTAAGAGAACAACCTTTTTCTACTAAAACGTTTAATAAAAAAATATCAAATTTCTTTCCCTGCCACGTCCTTCTGACGCCCATGGTCTCATGTGGCCATCAGGGTGTGGTGAACGTCGTGTTGAGCCAAACCAACCACAGAACAGCTTCAAAAACTTTGAACAAAAAATCGAATTTGCCATTTTTCCCAGACCTTGCCTTTTTCGGAGCAGACAAATATGATGATAAGATGTGCTTATACTGTAAAAATTAGTTTATAAAATAACTGGATTAATTTTAGCATTTGTCCATGGGCCGCAAAAATAGTAAACCTAGGTTTGATGCAGAGAGGAGACCTTTACTGATCTTACATTAACTACTGAAAGACTACCTTTGGTATTTTTAATACGAAATAAATAACCTACGCAGCGCCGGATTTGGGGGGGCCCCCACCAAAAAGGGGCTCCCCACCATGTTTATGTGTTTAGCCATATGTGCGACATACGCGTACCACTTAAGTCATTTTTATTAGCGAGGAAATAAGTTTGTTTGAAGACGCTATTAAATTATCGGTCGTCCAGATGGCAGTATTTCACTTGAATATTGTTTGATATTGTGACGACACAAATATTACACTTATTGCCCTATTGCCCTGAAAGTCGGTCAGGTACCTGAATCTAGCGAATGCAAGGTCAAGCCACGTAGAATGCATTAGCTTAAGTCTTTACTCGTTACTGGTAGATTTTGCGTCTGCCATACTCGGATTTGCACAGGTCGCATATGAGGAGCATTGTGAAGTAGGACTACCATACGTCCTCTTTTTGGAGTGCAGTGCATGTCCACTTTTTACACGAGAAATTAAATAATCTCCGAGGACAATAAAAATGTCAAAATATCCTCCTTTTTACGTTTCTTATTTTACATACTGCAGCTATACTCAGTGGCGTAACTAAAGTTTTGAGCAACGGTGGTAAACTTAGATAAAAGGGGCCCTCTGGTCATTGTACGGGGTCCACTAGCCAACACTCAGAAAAAACGTGAAAAATGATGGTGAATCCGGATGTGGATGGATAAACTAAAACCCTAAATCACCGGAAAATAACCCGAAAAACACATAAAAACAACGTACTGAAAACCAAAAGAATGCTAAAACCAGTTTTTTGAAGGTGTTTTAGGGACCCGATTCTTTTTTTTTTCGCCCCACCTGGGAAAATCTGTTGGACATAGTTTAAAAATATTGGACATGGTTCAAAACATTTTGGCCCCTCTCGGAAAACTCTTCGCCCCTCCTGGTGTCCCAAGCTGGTTACGGGCCTGTTGTGAAGTGCACTTCATGTCTCTTAGAGTAGTGAACCCGTAATGAGACTTGACTACTACTACCAAATATTACTGAAATCGTCTCACCGAACCTTACTGGCTGCATCCCTCCCTGGTCAGGAGTCAGGACAGCAGGACAAGTTGTGCGCAAGGCATTTCTATCCTGTAGCTGAATTGAGTCGTGGAAGTATTGTCATTTCACCGCGCAAGTCGGACGCCTTAGCAACTTTTGGTGCTTTGTTGCTGATAACGATAAAATGCTTCCGACCCTGACCTAAGAAGTTTTTATGGTCAAGTTGACACAAGCTGTTTCGATGTTTTTCGCATTCAAGAGCATGAAACTGTCTTAATAGGCTATGCTAAACCTTAACGTTAAGATTTTGTTTGTCGCTGCTGTATTCTCAAAAACGTAAAAGAAGCCTTATTCAACATTGGCATTTTCAAGGCGGGCAGTAGGAAGAACAAGCCCCTGTTTGTACGTAAAAATGGTGAAACGCGGGCAAAGTTAAGGTAATCGTCAAACTGTTCAAATCTAACTCTTTGTAAGGTTAATGTTAAGTTAAATTCCAAACTTTCAAATTGCAATGTCTCCACTGGCTGCTATGACTTGCGAAAGCACGCATCAACCATGCTCAGGATGTCTTCCCCAATTTGATTCTTGAATACGATATGCGGCAGATGTTAACTGCAAGTCACAAAGCAGTCCGGTGCATTTGAACAAGCGTTAAGTTCAAGAGCCACCACAAGCATATGCAGGCAAGGATCCGTGAACAGAAAGCTTCACAGAGCAACAGAAGGGTAATTGTGAGCTTTTGAGAGTGTTCATTCGTGAGTGTTCACGTAGCTAAGGAGTTATGACTAGTTGTTTGTTAAGTCACCTTATTTAAATAGAAAAATCAATACTGTATCAATATTATCCGTGGTTACAAGTTACTGCAGGCTATTGTTAACAACAAAATACGATCAAATTACACATTTACGCTGGGCTATAGTTTAGTCAGGCTTGAATTTTGACACCAGAAATATGTTGCAAGTTTATTTAAATACTACATGGCTTCACTAGTCAGTACACGTAATCAAAGAGTTTAACACAACACCGCAACAGCTCGTTTTTAGCGGAACTCTAAGCGTAGAAGACGCTGCCCTAGTCGCTTCAACGGTGCACATATACGTCACGCCACGCCCTCAAGTCATAGGTTTCGTTCTGTGCATTTCACAAACCTTTCACCGCGTAAGGATCAACAGTGACCTATGAACGAGTAGAGTTGGGGTGCGAATATTCAGGCATTCACTTTCCTGAGAAACCCTCTCCACTGTACATAAAAATGCTTCTGTTTGTCTTTGCTGCTGATAGCGATTCTGCAACACGAATAAACGATCCCATTCAACATTCCTAAAGGAAGACACCCGCAGGAGCATTTGGGATACGAACGGATAACCGCAACGTTACAGAAAACTGCTTCAATGACACTTGAGTTTTTTTACGAGTAACATTAAGAATTTTGCGTTGATCACCGCCACCCTGTACTAATTAGGCCTTGCCTAGAGTTTTGCAAAACAGCGATCTCCGTTTGCATTGGCAACTGCTAAACATTTCCACCCACTGCAAAATTTGAAAAAACGGCGCGCTGACAACCTTCGCACTGGTATTTTCACCTAAGCAAAGCATTGCTTTATTCAAAAAAATTGCGTCAACACCACGAGCTTGCTACGAGGCCTGTATGAGTGCCTGCTAATAATCGAGATTTCACCACGATTGCGAAAGGATGTCTGACTTTGTGGGTGATCATATATCGGATCGTACCGAAGGAAATGTGCGACAAACCGCGGGCGTTGTCATACAAGCAATCAAAAGACAACCTTTTTCATTTCAAGCAAAAGTAACACATCCTGCATTATCACTTAAATGCGGTTTGCGTGTGTCGGTGTGTATTTACCAATATGAAGGTCAGTGTTTTCAAAGCAGAAACCGTCGTGATGAAGTATGTATTAGTGAGTATCTGTTTGTTTGAAATTTTTCAAGCATCTTTTGGATTAACTCAGAGTCAAACCCATATCAAAGGTAAGTTTTAAATTTTAAATTTGATATTGCTTTTAAATTTTAAATTTGATATTTAAATTTTAAATTTGATAAATTTGAACATGGTTCAGAGATGCTTTGTTTTCTACCCCTTTTTTAAGGTATTGAGTTCAAAGAATTGCTCCTCTATTTATCACAAACCTTGTGACCAGCTGGTGGTTTATGTTGCCAACTTTGTTCTAAAGGTTGTTGTGGACGAAAGCGAAATGAACATTTTCGGATCCCCAAAAATCATTTGTAACTCTAGAAAGAATCTGATGCAATTGCCGCCAACAATACCACGATGCACCTTGAAAAAGGTGTAACTTTTGGAGTAAGATTATGCCCCTCTTTTGTCTATTTTCCAACCACAAACGAGGGAAAAGAGAACGCTGACTAGTCGTTTGGCAATTTTCTGGTTAGAAAAACACATCTTTTTTGCTCTTCCGTTTCTTTCCAATGAAAAATTACGTGAAGGATTGTGCTTTTGTGGCGAAGTAATAGCATTCGTGAAGCAGTTTCATCTGGAAATTGAGGAATTGATCGAATTCGGCAATGTGCTTTGGTGCCCCGCTGTAGCGGACGTGCCTGCCAAAGACAGGTCTGGTTCAACCGCTGCTGAAAATTGACAAATCTCCTGCATATGTAAAGCACGTATAGCTAATTTTGGCATTCGTGCGTACCAGAGCAATACATGGCTGGTTCCGCTCAAAGCATCAGAAACAAAATGCGATGTTCCAAGCACTGAATTTACAGCGACACGAACGAAGATAAGGTCACCAAGCTTTAAATTTGATCGTGAAAACAATTGTTTTTTTTTAAAGTACACCAGCAACCGTAGGTAGCTTACGATTGATCAAATTCGTTACCTGTTTAATGAAAATAAGTGCTGCAAGCTTGATTCATTGGCTTGTACAAAGAAAAATTCAAGGCGCAATGCTGAATTGATTGTGACTTGATCATTTTTCCACGTATATGTACACTGCTGCAGCCATACCTCCCAAAATGTAGGCGTTAATGGGAATTCTCTGCGTTATCTTTGTGCACTACCCATTAGCCAGCGTGACAGCTTGTGGGACAGCGTCCGCTTCCCAATCGGATGGCTGGTTGTTGAACCGGTATGAAGTTCAATCTCCTTCAGTCTAAGCGCGGTCGCAAAAATGATTAACGTCAACCTTTTGTTTCAGTTCTTTGAAAATCTGAAAATAACATCTCGATCTCATCTTGCGCAAACTTTCGTGTAATGTTTGCTTCATTATCTAAAAAACTGGAAGCAAGACCACGTAGAATGACTCAGATGTGTTTATTCACCATTACCCATGGCGACAAGCTTCGAATCAAGTTTTTATGTCGCCAGATTTTAATAAGCAGTAGAGCCAACGTTCGTAGATATGTGTGGTTAATTTTTGTCCTCATTTACATTAATACCTATAAACAGCTGCGGCCGGTTTGTCGTGGTGGAAAGAAGTTAATACGAAAAAAGAACTTATTTTCACTCCTAAAAACTTTTCTCTAGCATAAAACCAGGGATATCTTGAACTTCTAGATATCCTTGCATAAAACACGAGGAGTTCTAGATATCCCTGCATAAAACTCAATAAAAAAATATTGCTCATACTGTTTTGTGATGTACCGTCCATCCTACTTTCATTTTTAATCGCTGCAAATGAAATGCTATTCTTGTCAAATTTCTAAATAATTACAGACAAGCGGACAGCAAAGAGAACTATACAGTGTGAGTTGCAACTTGCAAGCGACCATTATCAATGCTGATACTTCCCGTCTTCAATGTTATAATAATCACAACAACAACAACAGCTTTGTTTTTGGCCACGCCAGTAAAGTTCTCAATACAAACACTAGGCAGGGAGGCGGCGAAAAGACACTCCGGTAATCCGTCTGCCACGACCCAGTCGCTTGTTGTCAAACACCATTAGCGAACACATTCACTATAGCCCTGAGCGCAAACCAACAGAAGCGAAAGCACATAATAGAACATAGCTTTAACCTTACTCAATCATGCTTGTGGAATCCATAAGATGAGCAAGACCATCCAGAGCATAATGCG
>JGI24158J21664_10005391_pt1 | contig 16719 bp, 10 predicted proteins | sample Ectturendosymbi3_FD_21664 | JGI IMG/M metagenome (IMG submission 21664)
TCAGATGTCACGGTCTGTACGCGAAACTCACACAGAGGTTCCAAATCTTTGGTTCACGAAGGTGAAGTGGGGTCTCCAATTTAACTGTCCTCAACTGAATACGTTTCATCCCTTCAGCAGTCAACTTCTTTTTGATATGAAGTTTTCATAGTTACAATCCTAAAAATGTATGCTCTTCATTGCTGGCATACGAAACTGTGTTGAACGCAGCTTACCTTGATGAAATAGTTATGCAGGCATTTCTGACCTGGTCAGGGATTTCGCATAACAGCACAAGCAAAATTTCTGACCTTTGCGAAAGTCTGATCTGTTCTTGTACCAGTATGTCAGTTGTTTCGCTTCTCAGAGTAAAGGAATAAACTTTGGCAATGAAGTGTTTGATGTCCGTTGCGAAAATAAAAACTTTAGGTTAGACGTCAGATAGTCCACAATAAGCGACAGTTTGGAAATAGCTCACCACTGAAATTTAATTGGACTTAGTTTCAGACGTCAATTAGTTTTCTTGATCTAACCCTAAACACTAACTCTAACCATAAACCCTAATCATCAGATCTCAGCATGTTTGATATCTCAGTGAACAGCCACCTTGCGAAATGCATGACCTGAAAATCACTCTGCGCATGCGCAAATGGCGATAAGCCAGCGATTTCGCAAATCAGAAAATTCGCTCGACACCAGCCTTCGCACAGCGGCTTAAACACTCCAGGCTTCGACCTGCAGCAAGCCACTGTTAGCAAATCAGTAAAGAGTCTAAACAGAAATCAACTTCGTGTACATTGCAGTTTAGATATCGTAGACATGAACACAAACTTTACATTTTGCAAGGTTCACCATTTGAAATCGGCTAAGCGATATTTACAGCGTAAAAATCGCTTAAATTTTACTCTACAGCACTACCCGTGCATGGTAGGGGTGTACAGGTTTTCAAGCAAATTTAAAAGTGTGTACCAATACAAAAAAGGTTGACAACCACTGAGGTAGAGTACATTTATCAAAAAATCGGCTGTTAGTATCGTTACCGTGCCAGTCGAGCAAAAAATGTTAACTCTATAAAGAAAAATTTTAGCTTGTTTACAGCAAGCTCACTCTGTCCAAATGTGGCTTTCTGTTAGATGTAAACGGGCTTTGTTATGGCCCCGACTGTGAGTGACAAACTAGTTGTGTACAGTTCAGATGTAGATGGTAAGTAATTGTGCAAGAAGATTCTAGATTGCAAAATGCTAGTTTCAAGTCGTGCAACTTAAAATTATCGCGCCCTGAAGCAGGGGCGTAACGAGGTTGATGGCGCCCCCATGTTCGAAACTGAGGTCTTTCGGAAGCAAATGTAGTGTATTGAAGAAAGTACTTGTGATAATATTGGGACTTTTCGGCGAGGATTTCAGGACGGGGCACAATTCCCCCCACAGCCATCCGACGCCCACTGCAGTGATTTGGCGCCCCCATAGTGACTCGGCGCCCGGGGAATTGCGCTCCCGTCCTGAAATCCTCCTGACATTCTTCGAATTGCATTGCACATAATCTGACGATGCTATGTATTGCAAGGAGCGAGCGGTCTTTCAGCAAACTGAAACTGATCCTTTGATACCTCCTGTCCTCAATGACTAACAAAAAGTCAGGGCAGGTTGTGTGATCTAGCTTTGAGTATAGAAATGGGCGAAACAGAGAAAGCTGACAATGATGAAATCATAAACGATTTTACTTCGATAAAGGCACGTTAAGTTTCGTTTCAATCAGCATGTTGTGCTATTTAAAACAAGAAAAGACTGGCTATATTGATGTTTCGATGGAATTGTGTTTTTCGAACACAAGTGATACATGACTTGCAATAAATAATTTATTGTACAATTCAGATTAAATGTTTTACAAGTGTTCTTTTCAAAAGAAATTGTAGTTTGCAGTTGCAATCTGTTGTTTTATTTTTTTGTAGGATATACAAATTTGGCAGGCAACATTATCTAGGCCTATAAGTTATGATAACGTTATTATTTGAACACAGTCTATGGAAAGTAATCCTTTCTCAGCAAAAAAACAGACACTAAGATCTTATCAGAGTATGTATTTTGCCTACGAAGTAAGCATCATCAGCTCTATTCAATTATTTGAATGTTTTCATATTCTTCATAATAAAAATAAATGAGTACAGAAGCATGTTATGGTCTATATGGATAATTTATATTTTGTTTGCTGAAAACTTCAAAGCAAAAAAAACAAATACTTTCCTCTTTAAAACATTAATTTTCTTCATGGTTTATCTTTCGTAAAAATTTTCCCTATATTTAAATTATTAGAAAGGGCGCACATTTAAACTTCGCCATGGGCGCAACTGCCCAAGTAAGAACACATCATTGCGTCAAAACGAAGCTCCACGACAAGTAGACAGTAAGTCAAGAGAAGTCTGTCTCCATCATAGTTGGGATAAAATTGCTATTGCGGCCCACCAGTAAAAATCCACACGTGGCCGGTGATAGCAAGTATAGACCCCCCACCCCTGATCCAGATCAGTGGTTTTCAAACTTTTTTTCGCTGACCATTATAACGGGGGTGGCCAATCTGCGGTTTGCGAGCTTACGTAAATACCAGACGTCCCACTAAATAATATGCGCTACAATACATGTCTTGCAAGGTTCTGTCATTGTAACTCCAGCTGAGCAACAGTAGTTGAGTGAGGAACAGATGGGGGTGATGTTCATGTATGCCCATGTGTATGATGCGGTAACATAAGAAATGTGGCTCTTGGTCTCTGACTGGTGACCACACCTGCATTGCAGCAACCCACTATAACCCAACGAACCCAGCTTCAACCAGAACAAAGCAAATGCAATGCAGCTGTGTGCACAACGTACTCGCGACCAGGGAGGTCGGAACAGTGGTAGGGCAGACAAAGAGCTGAGGGCAATGAACACTTACAAAACACAAAAACATCGTTACCAATTATGCTTGTTTCTGTTCAGCAAGAATATTGACGTCAAAAATATAATAGAAAACCATTCCGCACTTTCTGGGTGCGCGAAATATCTGGACTAAATTTGTTTCAAGTCCATCTTGATTAAACATGAAATTACCTCCTAAGATACTTTTACAAAAAGGCACCTCTACCCCCGTTGCCTCCCTTATGAAAGGTCAAGGGGGAAATGCCCCCGTCATGCACCCCCTTTCCTTCGTCCTGCTCGCGACTTCTCCAATAGAGCGTATGTGGCCAAGTGAAACCGATGCCTGGTTTCGCGGATTCGATTCCCGCTTGGGTCATACCAAACTCTTGAAAAACGGTACTTGCGGCCAATGTTCTCTCCAATTTTTAATAATGCTGCGCGGGAAAACAAGCGTGTGCGCTGAATCACAATTTTTGTTGCAACTGCGCAGAGGGATCTTAGCAGCTGCGTGGCCACGCAGCTTAGAGGGAACATTGCTTGCGGCCTGTCCAGCCTCGTGCCCTTGGTTGATGAATAGGTGCAAGGAAACAATTCACGCGCGGTGCTGCCACTGACTCACCACCAGTGCAGCATCCACTGCTAAAGCAACCGCGTGGCCCACGGCGCAAGTAATTGGAGGGGTGGCCGCAGACCACTCGTGGCACTCCGAAAGGGGTATAAAGCGAGTATAACACAGCTTTCTTAATATTATGTATTTTCGGCGAAAACAACGACCGCAAATCCTGGAACTCAATCGGCATCATACGATAGGTAGTTTATCTTGCGTCAAGAAACTTCTTTAAAAAAGGAAAACAACGATTTTCTCTCTTCCAAGGCAAATACACTGTCACAAATTTTGACCCATGTTTGTCGAAATTCAGCGTCAAACCTAAATCTTTTGAGTTTCGGAACTGACGAGGAATTTTAAAAATTAAGTATTGCCCAAAATTGCAACTATAATAGCACGGCAATGTATACTTCTGTACAGCCGCGCATACGGGTCTTAATGGATCCACGCAAAAACAATATCCTGTGTCAAACGTTTCATAGTGGATCTGCGTTTGTAACAAAACATCGAATTGAACTTGTACCGAAGGTCTGTGGGGTCAGCAACAAACCGGCACAGGCAAACACAAGGCCCATCGAGGTAAGCAACGTTTATAACAGTGCTTCTTAACCTGGGGGGCGCCAACCTTTACGCGCCCTGCAACATGGAATGTTTGATCAATAAATTTGCCAAGAAATACATTTGTTTTTGCAACTTATTTAATGTTAGGGGTCTTGAAACAAAGGAAAATTACTTAAGGGAGGCGTGGTAGAGAAAAGGTTCAAGAACCACTGATTTACAGTGACCCCATCTATCGGGCATCTTATTAAGAATCGCTTCAGCAGTTTTTCGTCACTTAATGAAAAATCCACGTCAACTGATAAAACAGGACTGCATCCGTCGCTTAGGCACAACCACCCGCGCGACAAACCAGCAGCAGTTCACCACAGCTTGAAACCATGCAAAGCACATGCACGCGAGGTTAGAGCGGAACCAAACAGTCCGCGGAACAGGAGCAGTGAGTGAATCTGCTTCATGCTTGAATAAGCACACACAAATTCACGCTTCAGTAAGCACACACAAAGGCGTCAAGCTACGGCAAGTATCAATGACATGTTAAGGAAAGCATACGGCCAAGTACTGCTCAGCACTTCATACAGAGCGACGAACACCCTGCACGAAAGTAATGCTTCAGATCTCGAGCGCGTTGGAAAGTTTTGTTAAATATAATAATTGAAACATTATAACTCGACGCTCGAACACAACAGAAAAGTATTTGGTCGACAGCAACCAACTGCAAGTGCTTGGAAGTCATGGGGGGTGCACAATTTGTCAGGTTTTGCTAAAAATTTGAAAAAGTCACTGGCCATTCAGCGTATGTATAAGAAAGAATAGTATTGCATCCCGCTGAAAATGTTTTTTTTTATAATTTGTGCTTTACAACCGGAGTGGGGGGATGACAGCTTACTTGAAGAATACGAGTCACCACTTTGGTTCCACAAAGACGATGCAATAAAAACATATATGCACATAAAATTTGGAAACGTCGTCATCAGTCATTATCACCGGAAGCAATATTTCAAAATACACCAAATATTGTTTTGGACGAAAACAGTGTTTTCATACTGCTGTATAGTGTTCACCAGCAGACGCAACTCAAAGCAACAAAGCAAATAAGAAATCAAATCAGCTTCAAGACTCCACACAACACCAGCACCTCTACATAAACAACAGTTTTCTTAACAAACCGACCGCGTCAATAGCTTCGCGAAGCAACGATCACGTGACCGGGCAACCTTACTGAAGCAAAACATTTTGTATGAAGAATGCAAGCAACTATCAAAATTCGAAAATCACAACACATGATAATTACGCAGCTCCAGTCTCCACGCCAAAAGTCAATCAGCCGGTGACACCCAGCTATCCTCAATAAATCTAGTGCGAAGTTCTTAAACGCCGATTCAGGGTCAAGGTTCACGTCTCGCACGGACGCCAGGGCTTTTGGTTAAGAGGTCTCGAAATAAACTGGTCACTTTGTAAACTTAGAAACCTCGATATGCGATTCATTTAAACGTTGTTGAAATCGCTATGGCACCGTTGTTGACGATCCATCTCAAATCATTTTTAACAAACAGCAGCATAGGTGCAGCAGCAGGCAAATTTTTGGGGGTGAGAAGAATTTTGCCCGAATTTCCCCAAACTTACCCGAAAAAGTTTTGGGTCATTTTTTGTACGAACATTTCTAAGCAGATCATCTTTTGGGCCTCCTTGATGTGATTCAACAAACGTTGGGCGTCATTTTTTTTCAAATCAAACCACGTTGGGCGCTATTTTTGCCCATATTTCCACAGATTTTCACCAAATCAGAACTTTTAGGGGTGCGCTTGCAGCCCAGAACCTCCGCCTGCTACACCACTGGACGGCAGTTTCAAACAAACGATGACGTCAGCCACGCAACCACTAAACCTCCACGGGTCACTGCCAGCCAATGAGCGTTGGGCCCTGCAGGACCATTTGCCCCCAAAAAACTTGTGGCTACGATTCTGACGTCAGCCATTGGTTTTACCTTCCCTAGAAAAAGTGAGTTGATCACAAAAAGCGAGTTGATCACTGGGGATTTATGCAATTATTTGTTAAAAAGAATAAGAGCAAAGAGGGTAAACGACTTTTTTGCGAAGTACAACATTCAGAAAAGATCCCATTAAAATTTTTCTCGCATCATCTCATCTTCGCATGATCCACCCTTGCCAGCAACAACATCCTTCAACACAGCCATCAACGCAAACACGTGCCACGGTGAGGATGCTCGTGCTGCGCGTCAAGAAAAGCTGCTCGTTGACTTTCGTCTGACACATTCAACGCGAGCAGCCAACCCAGTGCGGCTGGTGTACAAAGGATCTCTGGGCCGACAGTGAACCACAAGCACACGACCGTTGCATGCTGACCAGGCTCATGCAGGGCACTGCGTAGCAGGGCTGATAAAAATCATGATTTTTTTTTAATGAAAAAAATCGGATTTTTTTTATTTAAATCAGATTTTTTTATTTTAATGATTTTTCACTCACAGTGTAGAGGGTGGCCACCAAACAAATAGTAATTTTTCAATTTAATTAAAAAGTTTGTTTCAATGTAAGTTTTTTGTGCTGTGTTTTTTCTAGTACTGCAACAGTTGCTGTGATTGATAAAACTTTAATTGCTTTTATATCTTGTGTTGTCATAAGAAGTCTCTGCCTTCTTTAATAAAAATCAGTGAAACTGATTAAAATACTAATTAAATGTGTCATAAAAATCACACATAACTTTAAAACTGCGTATGATTTTTTGCTTGTTTTTGTTGATTTTGTCACTGAGTTAAATGAAATTATTTAAATCAATCAACCCTGAACAGAAATAGCTAAACTTTCATTCAAACCTTTTTGCGCTTATGCAAAACCCCTTAATGCAAATAAGTTCATAACACCAGTACTAGTGTACAAAATGAATTACTTATTGAAATGCCAATACTGAAACCGACAGTTTAGTAATTTCATTGACACTCATGCATAAAATGTTAAAGACCTATAATAATATATATCTGTTTCATGAATCCAAAATATGTTCTATAACTATGTTTATGGTCAACAGCCTTCATATTTGATGGAATTTAAATGCAATTTTTACTTTACGCCAATCTACACTCTCATACTTATGGTATTCTAACAGTTATGACTTTTGAATCTGCAAGGGTTAGTGATTTTACTCCACATGTAATTTTTGCAGTTGAATGACGTAGAATCTGTGACCTCAGGTACGCGACTTTTCGGTCTGAGCCGTTTCGGTCTGGGGACATTTCGGTCAGACTAGGAAATCTTGCAGAAATCTCACATGTTCACATTTTAATACAAACATACCCAAATCCACGAAAAGTTTTATTTCAATAAACTACAAACATGATCCAAGATCCAACAGTTAATCAGTATCAACATATGAGTTACATTATCATCAGCAAGCAAATTAAATCATTATCGACATTTTGCAATTAAATACAAATTCTTCAAAATCACAATTACAATTCAGATTTCATCGCAGTCATGACTCCTCAAAGGGAGTTGGTATAACACCAGCTAGAGTGACATTTCGCCTGCCTATAATCATTTAATTAAAGGAATATAAAGTTGTTTATGCCCAGAAATGTATTGACCGAAATGTCACCAGACCGAATAGTCCTGTTCCGTGTGACCTCACAGTTACTATGATTGATAAAACTTCAAATGGTTTCAACTTGTGTCGTCATTAGAACTTTTGGCCTTCTGCACTAATACTGTGTAGCAGAGGTTCCCAACCTGGGGTGCATGTACACCCAGGGGTACATTTGCCCATCTGCAGTGTTCTTTTATTGTACATTTGCAACAAATTAAATTTGAGACATGAAGATGGAGTACACCTTCATAGCTGCAAGATTCTAAAAGTTGTATTAAAATTTCAGTACAATTTTTTAGTATTTTACTCAGGCTCTTTGTCATAGGAAATTTGAGGCACATGTTCATCTATCGAAATGCTAAAGGGGTACATGTTCAGAGAAAGGTTGGGAACTCCTGCTGCGTAGGCTGTGAAAACCTATTAGAATGCTAATTAAATGTGTCATAGACATCACACAAAGCTCCAAAACGACATGATTTTTTTAATTTTTAATGTGTGATTTAAATCAATCAACCCTGCTGCATTGTCGGCAACTCTGCACGAACAGAGGTCTCTTAAAACCAAAATCATAACGGTTGATGTGAATTACTGTCAGGCTAACAATGACGACATAGAAATTTGACGTATATCTTCGTGACGTCACGGATTTCGCACGCCAGGAAAAATTCCAAACTCGTCGTCTATGAATCACGTCATTGTTTTTTTGCGTTGTCGTTGATGCGACTTTGCAAGACTTTCAGGCCGGTGAAAGTGAGTTGCTTCACGTGAAATAGAAAACGACTTTAGTCTGGATTTCAAGCACACAAGCTGCATAGGTCTGGCTTCAGTTGCGAGGACTACGACAGTCAGGTTCATAGGCGTAGCCAGGGGGGCCAAGGCCCCCCCAATTTTTAGAACATATAGTCATTTTGTGCTTTGAGAAGCGTTTTACCAAACAAAATAGTGTTATTCGCCTAAAATCAAACATTTTGCCCCCCCCCAATTTCTTGGGCTGGCTACGCCACTGGTCAGGTTTGATGCAGTAGCAGCAAGTACTGCAGGTGCGTGGTCACATATGCATAGGTAAGGATGTCTTTTCAAAGCTAGCCTGTCAGTCAAGCCAAGTTCGCGATTATTGCTGCAATCCAGGACACGACAGAACAGAAGTAACATGAACGTTCAAGAACACGAATATCGACCGCAGGTTCACAATCCGAGAAACCGGACCGTGTTATTGTTACTATGGTTTTGTAACGAAACGTGCTTAAAATACAAAAGTTGGCCATAATTGTCCCAGCAGCTTTGGTGAAATAACTAGAACAGGAAGCCGTCGAGTCATTACCCAGATTGGTCGCGACACTTAAGAAAAGGTAGTGTGCATGTGATCTTCACAATGAAAGTGGTGCTGTATATTTCCATTTGTCAAATCAGCCTCAAATAGCTGTTGTTCAGACCAAGTATGATACTGGTTTACCACTTACTTGCGATTTACATGCAGTGACGTTTACATTCCTGGCTGCTTACACAAATATTTGCCTTCCACCCTTGGTGACGCAACAAACCCACCAAACCAGGCTTGATGACGCTACAATACCCACTAAACCAGGCTTGATGACGCAACAACAATACCCACCAAACCAGGCTTGATGACGCTACAATACCCATCAAACCACCCTTGGTGGCACAACAATACCCATCAAGCCAGGCTTGATGACGCAACAATACCCACCAATCCAGGCTTGGGATGGAACCCGCGGTGGACGTGCAACTTAAAAACGCGACGATGAGACCTACTCACGTGACAACCTGTACCAATCAAAAACAAATTGCAACAAGCGCTTCAGGCAAAGGCGCGGACGGACACAGTGCTTGCGATACAGTACAAAAATTTTTTTTTCCTTTTTGGTTTTCCTATAAAAACCCATCTGCTTAACGGAACATGAAGAATGGGGATGACATTGACACAATGATTCTCGCTCAGAGTCAGCAGCAATACATTGGAGAGTTGCATATCCACTGAGGCGTCTATGACTGCACCAGACCACATGTGTGGTCAACAAGTACTGCACAAACATCTACCAGATGCGTGTTTGACGACTAAAGACTGCCGATCTTCGACAGGACCCTGCTCCGTGATGACGGGTACAACACAAACAAGCTCAGTTGCAAGATGCCCAGGACAATTCCGCAAAAATTCGGAACCTAACGAAAGAAAAGTTGATCAAATCAGCCTTTAGCAGATAACTGGTCACGCTCTCATTACCGACAATTTATCGTCTATGACGACATAACAGCATGAAAACAAAAACGCCTAATGCATTCACATGATGGAAAAGCTCAAGAAAATGATTGAAAAAACTTGGCTTACCATTATGAAATTGTCGCTGTGGACCTGTCCATAGATAAACCATTCAACGGCAACGATGCAATACACGAATGACATCACCAGTGACATGTTCTTTGTGCTTTTCGTTCTTATCACTGCGGCCTGTCAAGAGTCTCAGGTTAGTACAAGTTCAAGCAAAAAACGACCACACGAATCGGGCAACAGTCGTGGTTTTTTAAACGAACCAGTAAACCGCAGAAGATTTCAAACGTACATCCGGTAATAACTTTTCTTCCAAAATAATTAACTTCCCGTTTTTCATGCGAGGACTTCACCGTTCCTATAATTTCCAACAGGACGCTTTCTACCGACAAGAAAAAAGATAGAAAATCCCATCGAGAGACTGTTTGCAGTTCACGATCTTAACAACTTGAGAAAGTAAAACGCGAAGTATCCACGTTAATATTGATTCATAAAAATCCTGAAAATCGTTAAAATTCCACAAAAAAGGGGGCGATATGTTTGATATATGCTTTGCGTTTTTTCCCGAGAACTGAACCTTTTGCAAACTATTTAGAATTTCAATGCTCCTCAATACATTTAGTCACGCACGCCAACCTTGCGCCACTGGCTGAACTCACATTCACAGGGCGGGCCAGCAGAACCTATTCAAGCACGACCACATCATCCCGCACAGTGTTCAGGCATTTTCACGCTGGCTTGGACAATGCGACAAACGTGGTTCAGAGGGCAGTGTTCCCTCTAAGCCGAAAAAAACGGCACTTTCGGCACTTTTTTTGGACGCCAGCCAACAAAAATTTTGAAAATCGGCACTTGCAAATTTGGACGCAATTTCTTCCACAGGAGAAACTTTCGCAAAACAAAATTTCTATTTTTTTTTCGAAAATGTGCGCTACATATTTTCACGATTTAAGCCGTTCTTAGGTCACAGCATGGATATACAGCAGTGAGCCGTGAAAAAAAGTTCAGACGCAGTTCGGAAATTCTCCGCTTGCAAGTGTGTAGTAAAAAGGTTCTGGGCGTATTTTCACAATTTATGCGTCCAAAAATGAAGCTGTTTGCTGTTAAGTTCAGGCGCATTTTGGACGTTTTCGCCTGATGAGGTTTATGAACAAAGTTTTGGGCGCATTTTCACAATTTGTGCGTCCAAAAACGCAGCTGTTTGCTGTTGAGTTCAGACGCATTTTGGAAGTTCTCTGCCTGCAAGGTTTACAGAAAAAGTTTTGGGCGCATTTTCGCGATTTATGTGTCCAAAAATGAAGTTGTTTCCTGAACGTCCAAAAATGAAGCTGTTTGCTGTTCAGTTCAGACGCATTTTAGAAGTTCTCTGCCTGCAAGGTTTACAGAAAAAGTTTTGGGCGCATTTTCACGATTTATGTGTCCAAAAATGAAGTTGTTTTCTGCAAAGTTCAGACGAATTCCGGAAGTTTTCACCTTGCGAGGTTTATAAAAAACGTTTTGGGCGCATTATCCCGATTTATGTGTCGAAAAACGGAGCTGTTTGCTGCGAAGTTGAGACGCATTTTGGAAGTTTGCTCCGTGCAAGGTTTATGAAGAAAGTTACGGGCGCATTTTCACGATTTTTGCGTCCAATAATGAAGTTGTTTGTTGATGATTTCAGACGCATTTTGGATGTTCTCCTCATTCAAGGTTTGCAAAAAAAATTTCTGCTCGCATTTTCACGATTTTTGTGTCGAAAAATGAAGCTGTTTGCTGTTGAGTTCATGCGCATTTTGGAAGTTCTCTGCCTGCAAGGTTTACAGAAAAAGTTTTGGGCGCATTTTCACGATTTATGTGTCCAAAAATGAAGTTGTTTCTTGCGAACTTTAGACGCATTTCGGAAGTCTTCACCTTGCAAGGTTTATAAAAAAGTCCTGGGCGCATCATCACGACGTTTGCGTCCAAAAACGAAGCTGTTTGCCATGGAGGTCAGACGCACTTTGGAAGTTCATTGCCTGCAAGTTTTGCAGAAAAGTGTTGCAACCTCTCCGGTCGTGTTGCGTTGATTGTGTGATTCACCACGAACGGGATGTGCGTGAAGAACAACACCATACATATATGTGGCGCGAACAGACAATAATAGAGTGATCATGGCATGTGAACTCTATTGTTGCTTGCTGCCACAGTGTGAAGCTTTGCGCATATGCCGCTCGGGATTTCCGATCGCAACAAAAGGTTCTGAGCGCATATCCACGATTTATGAGTCTAAAAACGAAGCTGTTTGCCGCGAAGTTCAGACGCAGTTTTTAAGTTCTTTGCCTGGAAGTTTTGCAGAAAAGGTTCTGGGCGTGGTTATCACGATTTTTGCGTCCAACAACGAAACTGTTTGCTGTGAAGTTTAGACGGATTTTGGAAGTTTTCTCCATGCAAGCTTTATGAAAAAGTTCTGGGCGCAATCGCACGATTAATGCGTCCAAAAACGTAACTGTTTGCTGTGAAGTTGAGACGCATTTTGGAAGTTTTCTCCGTGCAAGCTTTATAAAACATTTCTGGGCGCATTTTCACGTTTTATGCGTCCACAAACGAAGCTGTTTGCCGCGAAATTCAGACGCATTTTGGAAGTTCTCCGCCTCCAAGGTTTACGGAGAAAGTTCTGTACGAATTTCACGATTTATGCGCCCCAAAACGAAGGTTTTTGCTTTAAAGTTCACACACATTTTGGAAGTTCTCTGCCTGCAAGGTTTACAGAAAAAAAGTCTCGTGGCATAGCTAGTGGGTTAGGAATGTTTGTTTCTTAGGCTATTTCATAGTGCTAACCAACACACTGATAAGTCAGTCATACTTCAGACAGTACGCTACAAACCATTTTCAGATTTTGGACGCAGGATTTAGCTGCTAGACGCGAAACCAATCTGAGGGAAAAGACACAGACGAAGTAAAATTCCTTTGTTGTTTGAAAACCGCGTTTATGCTCTTTTCCGGAAATCTGTCAAATGGTATTTTAGTGCGGTCTTAACATTCATGCATCGCAAATTGACTAATATGAAAAGCAGTTGGATGTCAGCCCTCACTAGTCTTTGCTCAAGTCTCTACACCTTATTGATGTTAGTTTGAAAGCTTTTAAGTGTGAAATTGTACTCTTTTTTGAAGGTCAGCATGTATTTATTAGTGTCGAATTAAGCTGTAGAAGGGGGCAACAGAGTTTCCTGGTTTTACAGTTTTGGTTGCAATTGGGACAACTTCTGCAACCAGCAGTGCTGGAGGTGAGAGAGGCTTCTTTTTGATGAACATCATTAAAACCAAACAGGTATGTAAATTTTATGCAGGACAGCTCGATGCTTCACACATCTACAGTCGACCAAATACATGAAATTCTATTTTCGTTTAATTCTATTTTCGTTTAAGAACAGGTAAAACGTGGAAACTGGATAAATTGATGCACTGTAGCAGCAAAAAAACGGCCAGTTGAAAATCGGACAAGATTATGGAGCTTCATAATGAGAAAAACGGCCAAAGAAAACGATATAAACGACATGCAGCTTTCCTATAAACACTGGGTTTCTTCCAAGAACCGTTGCGCATCGGACTTCAAACGCATGTCAGCCGCAAACGAAGATTTTGACTCAGAAGAACATTGTATTTCATTGTTTTTTATTACATGTGATTTATGATGTTTTAGTTTCAGTTGAGTCTATATACCTCTAGTGCCATGTCGATTCCATGATTGCCATAGTGATTTTTGCCAAATCTTTTTTGTTTGAAATCAACTTTCTTTAATCGTTTCAGTGCCGGGCATTGCAGCCGATCATGGGCCCACGATGCAGTTGGTAGATTTAGTTAGGGAAGAGTGGAATGACCCCTTAACCATCATTTTTGTCAGGTCCATTGTGACCAGGAATGGTACAGCACCTGACAGGGTTCAAAATTTGGGTTAAATAATTTGTCAATATTTCTGAGGGGTATGTGCCTTTTCGATCTGGAAACATTTCGGTCATAACATTTCTGTACATAAACAACCAACAACATTTGTTTATTCAAAATAAATGCTTATATAGGCAGGCGAAATGTCACACTAGCTGGTGTTATACAAACTCCCTTTGATGTTGCAGCGAAGTGACAAAACAGTCTGACAGGTGAAATTCAACGTTAGTCGGCATTATACCAAATTGATTTAAGTACGTTTGCAGTAAACTTAACATGAAAATCATGTGTTGATGCTGATTAACTGTTGGATTACGATTGCATTTTTTTTTAAATAAAACTTTTCATTGATTCAAGTACGTTTGCAATAAAACGTTAGCATGTAAGATTTCATCGTCTGACCAAAATTTATCGAGACCAAAACGACCAATACCGAAAAGTCCCGCGATCGAAACGACTCAAGACTGAATCGGCCTGACCGAAACTTCCTGTTTCGATTTCAGAGTTGCTACGTTTTGGCAAAGTTTAGGTAAAGAAATTGTGCAGTATCATCAGATCATCAGCCTGATTCAATTATATTGTTGGTTTAGTGCAGTGATTTCCAACCTAGGGGTCGTGAACCATTTTCGGGGGAGCCAGCGGCAGATATTTTATGTAAACAGCTGTATTACATTTGCTTTATGCAAGTTTTAGTTGGGGGTTGTTGGGTTAGAGTGGGTTGCTGTAATGGGTCGCGGTACAAAAAGTTGAAAACAACTGGTTTAGTGCGACAGTAAGCAACGTACAACAAAGACAAGAACAGTCATTCAGAAGCGTATGAGGGGAAACCCCTGTCTGAGAGAAAAGGTTCGCATTTGGCTAGGAAGTTTGCATGCAGCTGATTTCATTTATTGCAGTGGTGCTCAAACCGTGGCCCGCGAAGCAATTTTCATTGGAAAGAAAACTTAACACTTTAATCATTTAAGAGAATTTTTTAGAAAATTTTTATTGAGATTATTAATTCTTATGGCCCGCGAAGGGTTTCTGAAAGACATATGTGGCCCACGAGCCAAAACGTTTGAGCACCACTGATTTATTGCTTTTGTGATGACTGTTTTTTTCTTTTGTTTATCAGAAAATGTTGCGTGTGTACATGTTGGAAAAAGTGAAGACCATTTATTATTTCTCTTGGTCATTCATCAAAACTGGTTGATGAAAAGTTTTTTCGTTTTCAAAGGACGCCCAAGTTTGTTTTGATCTTGACGGCACGTTTTGGACGCCAGCCGACTCACAAAAATCTTAGAGGGAACACTGTTCAGAGGCAGCTTTTACAACTCGTCAGGGATCCATCAGTTCTGGCAACCAACAAGAAACACAGAAAGTCGATCCAAGGCAATGGATCGACACAAGTGTATGACTTAACTAACCCGGCCACTCTGAGCTAACTTCGAGGCAAGCAAGTATGGCGAGGCGAAGCTGAGATCATCAAATAACATTCCACCAAAGGTAAAATACTGAACACGCGGCCATGTGGACACGTACATACAAAACAAGCTCAACGAACAGTAAGTCATCACTTCTTTTCCATAGAATCTATCCGCACTTTTCTTATTTTGTCGGTGTCTGTGATCGCAATGGAAGCGCAACGTATCATTCTAACCGGACTGCTTGTTTGCTGCAGGAGGTTTGCGTGAATGCACTGAACACTTTCAAGGCTCTTTTTAACGAAGAATCCCGGATATGCCGGGAGTGGGTGGACTGGTAAGCGTTTGCATCTCACACGCGGTGGGAATGTAAATAATATGAACAAAGCCAAGCGTGAATTCTGTTTTTTTCCCATTAACGAGAACACTTCTTGTTTCATTAACGGAGCATACGCTCTTCGCTTAACTATTTTGCGAAAAGCAGGCGGATCAAACTGAACTGCCTTCGCAGCAACCATGCTTGATGTTGTCAGTCAGTAGATTTGTCGCACAAGCGTTTCAAGTAATTCAGGCTCAGTTTAAGGGAAGGAAACAATTACCCAGAGCCACGCGCAAATTGTTCGAAGGATCTCGGACCCCTGGGGGTCCGAAACAAGGTTTTCGAGGGTGAGAGTTTGTATGTTCTTGGATGTACTTTTTTTCAAAAGAAGCGAGATTTATGAAAGCTTGCAAGTGCTATTACTCGAAAGAACATTATCCAGCCTAATTATTCCAGGTAACGTTACTAATTTAACAATTTCAAATGCGTGCTTTGCTATTTCTGCTTTACGCTGCTGTTACCACGCTGAAGCTGCCTGGTGATGCGATTGTAAGCGCATTGTGACGTTTAAATGTTTGTGGTGCAAATGTGGCGAGATTGTTGTTTGATGTTACATATCTCGAAACTTTCTGGTGCTCATCCATGCAAATTCACCAGGAACAGTGTACAAAAGCCCTGTCTATTCTATAGTGCCCTCGCAACAACATCTTTGTGCGAATCTTTCCGCTCTACTTAATTTCAAAAACAAGTATCGGAATCGTTTGAACCCTTCTAACAATTTGCGCTTTTCTCTGAGTAGTTGTGTGCCATGATATGAGCGGGTAATTTCAGAGGAACAGCAACAAAAAAGTCACTAGGTTTGTTTAAGATATGAAAGCTTAAAAGTAGGGCTGAGTGTTTTCTGTTGTAATTTCAAAAATGAAGAAACCACAAAATCGGACTGTTTTTGTGATATCTGCGCTTTTCTTAAAACGAGTGTGCGAACGTGACTTCAAAGGGTTGGAAACCTATGGTCTATATCAGGGGTCTCCAAACTACGGCCCGCGGGCCAAATGCTGCCCGCGACGCCATTTGATCCGGCCCGCGAAGACGTTTTGACAATAATAAAAAATATATTTGTACGAAATTGATTTGGTAGAATTCAACATATATAATTTAACATATCCTGAAGCAAT
>JGI24158J21664_10005392_pt1 | contig 16717 bp, 13 predicted proteins | sample Ectturendosymbi3_FD_21664 | JGI IMG/M metagenome (IMG submission 21664)
CTGTTTAATCCGAAACAGTTCAACTAGAGAACTGCGTGTGTTGGACATATCACCAGTGTGGTGGCCCATGGCTGTCAAGTGCAATTTTGAATATTATAATACGTTTTCAATTTCATTTTGAATTTCATATTGAATTTCGTTTTCGATGTCAATTTCATTTCAAATTCATTTTCAAATTCAATTTCAATTGCATTTTCAATTGCATTTTCAATTGTATTTTCAATTGTATTTTCAATTGTATTTTCAACTTCAATTTTGTTTTCGATTTCGTTTTCAATTTCATATTAAACTTCGATTTCATTTTCAATTTCGTTTTCAATTTGTTTCTCAATCTCGTTTGCAATCTCGTTTTCAAACTCGTTTTCAATTTCATTTCAATTTTCGTCCTGTAGTGCAAGCGATTGCCAGTTCAGCTCTCAGCATTGTTGCTTTGGTTTTGCTAGCAGAGATGAAAACTTTTTGATGGGAACGCTTTGATGTTCTTTCTTCAAACAGTTCCCAAAACCTACCATACATGGGTTTACATTTTGTGTTAGAGTTTTTAATTAAGGTTTAGGGTTCTGGTTTAGGTTAGCAGGTAATGTGACAAGGATGATACGCTAATGAAAGTATATCATCTTTGTCACAGCAAAATTCAACCAGTCAGGTTGGGCTAATTGCAATTCTGTTGCAGCAGTGCTTTGCTGCCACTGGCAAAATAGGCACTGGATGAAAAAATCGAATAATTTTGGAAGTACAAATTGGTCCCAAAACTATTAACATTTCCAAAAAACATGAGCGTTCATGAAACAACTGGTGTTACTGTTTGCGACTCCAAAGCCATTCCTCCGTGATCCACTTTGGGTCGCGACCACCAGGGCTGTGGAAACAGAGCCCAAGATATTTTGGAGGCGTGATCGCCCAATCCCAAAATCTTTACATGGTTGGTGGACTGGAGCAGGCGCCTGAAATTTGAGTTCCACTCCACAGCCCTGATCACGGCCTAGTGGTTGGGAACCATTTCTCTATACAATTGACTTTTCACGATTTTTACATGAGGTTTCCAACTTAACCTATTTTTTCATTGTCAAAAGGAACAGCTAGGCTAGCAGTAGGTATATCAGTTGGCAAATACTACAGTTATTGGTATTACCTTTGAAAGACATGGGAGCTTGTTTTTGGGAATTTAATAAAAGACAATGAACGATTAGAATAAAGATAAAAAATTTAGTCAGTCACACCCTACTGGATCGTAAAAGCAGCATGGCAAAACCCCACGTAACCACCAGCAACCACGCAGCTGCATTCGCATGGCGGGGAATTCCCGAAATGTACAAAAGCACGGATATTCAACGATCCCACTTTCTATGACTATTTCATTTTTTATCGCCTAAAAATACACAAGTGTCACATTATGAAATATTTGCTTAATAACAAGTAATAAATGGCCCCGCGTGGGCCACGCGGGTGACCCAGCGCAATCACTTCACGTTTCGTTTGCATTTGTGTTTTACTTTCAAAACGAAATTAAAAGTGAAATTGAAACGAAATTGAAAACGAAAGTGAAAACGAAATTGAAAATGAAATTAAAAACGAAATTGAAAATGAAATCGAAAACGAATCTGAAATGAAAATAAAATCGGTATTGAAATGAAATTGAAAACGAAAGGGAAATGACTTTGAAAACGAATTTGAAAATGAAATTCAAAATGAAATTGAAATGAAATCGAAATTGAAAACGAAACCGAAATGATATTGCGAATGAAATTGAAAATCAAAATGAAATTGGAATGAAAATGAAATCGAAAACGAAATTGAAATGACATTGAAAACGAATTGAAAATGATTTTAAAAATTACTCTTAATATGAAATTGTACATGAAAATTGAAAACGCGCTTGACAGTCATGGGCCACCATACACCAGTTCCTATGTGCATGCTAATCAAGAACTATTCCAATGCCTATATTGCTTGACAGCAAACAAGTAAAACTCCAAGAATCGCCCGAAAACATTGTACAATAAAAGATAACGAAATATTAAAATATTCAGTCAAATATTGAATATTTGTATAGTTAAATATTAATATAATATAATAAAGTCAGTTCAAAATTAAAACTACCTTAAAACCGAGCTCAGGTTCCACAACAAAACGATAAAACCTCTTCACTGGCAATTCCGACAACTTCTCTTGACAATTCATGTAAACCTTGACACTAGCATCGAACACTTCATGCAAGACCTGTTAAAGAATCCACGTTTTGCAGCATCGAGCGGTGGGTCAAAACTGTATGAGCGTCACTTCATCGATTGCAATTTTGCTAGCGTCTTGAATAAACCATCGTTAAACAACAGTATATTTGTAGTAGCGATTCTTCATATACATATTAATCTGATCGATTCCATGATATCGTGCACCGGCTTCGAAAGGTACACAGGACACCGTTCCACATTAGTTTACTAGTCACTTCTTTCTGCCACACAGCTGCTGCTTTGGTAGCTATTATAACGCAAAGTTCACATTTGCAGCAAGATCTATTCTTATTGTCATTGTAAGGAGTTTTCGTTCACAACAGACAGAAAGACCGAATAAGAGTTCATCGCATAAAAAACGTTCGCTGGTCAACACGATTTCACTTGCAGCGAATATCAAGTAACTTCGTGGGGCTGAAGCAAATTTTACTTTATCACCAAGTGACGCATCCGTTTCGGAAAGAGACGACGTCAGACTTTCATTTCCGGTTATTCTCGGGCAAGAAAGCAAAAGTGTCGCAAATTTTGACATCTACGACATTCCTCATTGGCATTAACACGAAAAAGCAAAGTCACGTTTACTCCGTACAAATTTTGGGCAAGTGATGACCGCACGTTGTTGATTGGAAACGAACGGTCATTTGAGCAATGCAAACTTGTACAAAGTGTTTTGTCTTCAAATAAATGAACTGGTACAGGAATACTAAAAATCTGACGTAAACACATAATTGTAGTGCTGCTCATGCTGCCGAGAGAATTTACATGAAATTCGATTTTTCCTCTGCTCTTACTTTAGCCTTTCGACTTTTCAGCCGTAAGCATTGTTTGCAGACTGTAGGACTGAGGATGCTTAATTCTACGTGAAATCAATTTCCTATTAAAAGTTTACTAATCGATTCCTTGCTTACACCATCTGTGCAGAGTATTTTCCTCGAATTGCGCGATTCATTAATCAACCGCTCATCAACGAACGACATAAAATAAGTGAACACCCACCATTGCAATGGGAATCAGCTCTTGAGCTTTATCGCTGGCGGGATCCAAGACAACAGTGATGTCATAGGTGGAGAGGTCGGGATCGGAGCTGGGTACTTTTATCGCGCTGTGCTCGTCGCGCAACCCGGACAAGTCGCGACGCTCGTAATCGCTTTTCGGTTGCGATGCCAGGTGGGAGGTCAGCTTCATAACTACGTCACTCACTTGACAAAGAAAAAGCAGCGCGTTACGTTTACTTCCCAACCCTTTCACTGTCAATAAAAACCGGCTGGCAATGTTAACTTAAAGCAGCTACGTTCACAGCTCTGTTTAGTTAAAAGCACAGTCTGTCAACGGACTCGTAACTAACATCGAACCTACACCCATTAAAACTTACAACGGAGAAACAAGATTACAAACATCACGAAAGAAGCAGACAAAGACAACTTACGGAAGGCAATGGGCTACAGCAAGAAACAACTTTTTGCACACGTGCTAGACAACAAACACTTCAATGTTATAGTTCCTTTTGGTCTTCTAGTTCAGAGGACGATGTAACCACTTAAATTTTGCAATTTTTTTGCAATTGTTCATTACAGTCCGTGACCGAACAACACACAGAAACAAAAATTGGACTGGTTTGAAGTTCTCATATATGTATGGCTTTGAATTTTGCGCACAAGAGTTCACCAAGCTTAAAAGCAATCCGTTGTTCCAAAAAATATGAGGAACTCTGGATTATGCCATGGCCAAGTTGAATGGTTGATGTGTCCATATGGCCGCGGAAGTGTTTGCTTTGATCAGATCAACAAGTCTTTTTTAATTAGCCCATCGGGGTCAAGCCAATGCTTTCACCATGAGGCAGTTTCTAAGTTCATTAATACCAAAAGAAAAAACGCTCGGTAGCAGTTACTTAATTCATCCCAGTGTATACTTCGAGGCCGTGTAGAAAGGTTAAAAACAGAAAGTAACCCCAAATCAACCAAAAAAAAACAGGTGCGAAAGGCCTCGTTATTAAAAAAAAGCAAGAGAAAGACGCAAACATGCGAATTCATTCAACAACGGTTTAACGCTGCACCACAGAAAATCAGACGCACATTCGGGCGCTGCCAAGTCAAGGCTGAATGACTTGACAACGTTGAAGATCTTTCCAGACGCGCTTGAGTGCAGCAAACTTTCGAGAAGATTAAAATCGTCCGATACGAACTCTTCCTCTTCACCCAGCGGCCCGATTACCTGAACACATGGACGGGTCAATCGGGCGCAACACTTTTCGCCAGTGGTGAACAACGACTACGGAAAACTGGCCGCACCTTTCCATTGGTAACTATCGCACTCTGACCAGGCATCAAGCCAAGCACGGAGGTCGACCAATCAGAATGGGCGAACACGTGAGGAGTCACCACTTCCGGTTGAGATGCTATGAGTTTGTTCAATGCGTCCTCATTCATTCCGCCAACGAAGAAGTTCGCTAATGTTTTCTCGCCAGCTGTTATTTTCTCGGCATTCTCCTCCTTCACCTGATACAGCGGAGAAAGATACTTTGTATTTCTCAAAACAGTTATGTCAGTTTGTAGTACTCCGAATGGGTTCCGAAACTTTGTTTTGAGCAAAAGTTGAACCGACACACCAACGCGACGACATTTCACAAATAACAAACATTTAAATTTACACAAATTTAAAGCAATTGCCTACCGTTGAAGAGACACGGTGAAATCAGTAAATACTTTATTTGCACAAAAATCGATTTAAAGCACAAAGACACGTCTACAAACGCACCATCAGTTGTAAAATATTATCCAAATAAAATACTTGAGCAATACTTCCTCACCAGCTTTGTTATGTAGTTTCTAGCTTGATTGGTCTGTTGCGTCGCCAAAGTGGCCTCAATCGCTTTGACGAACGTAGCTGAACCGGACTGATCCGGTTTAAGCGGGTTGTGAATTATTGCAAGGCGACTGTGGCTGCTTGATTTCTGAAGAACATGCACGTGTTTTATTTAAAAGTGGCATCGTTTGACAATGTCCTTCTTACAACGCTTACACAACAGCGTTTTTTGACCTAAAGCGTAAACGCCATAGGAGTGGGAGCACTGATGGAGCAACTGCTTATAAAAGCTATGGAAATTACACACAAGTTTTGGTTGAACAGCGTCAAGCTAGGAAATGCACACACGGTCTTTCGACCAACTTGTCATTCATCATCTTAGAGAGGAAAACTATTTTAAAAAGCTAAGCATACAATGTGCTTAAAATATTGGCGTTGACTTCTGTTTTTATAGCAGTCACGCGCTGGAAACGTAACTTGTATTTATTTGGTAAAACAAGATAATGTTTTTAAAGCAGGGAAGTGTTTTCCTCAGAGCTGCTGAGCATGAAGAAAGCGCCGGTAATAAGGTCACTACGTGAAAAAGGACGACTGCTAGTTGAATGTTTGACACCAGCACCTCCTTGCTTTGAAGTAGGTTGCAATAAGCAAAAACACTTGCCATGATCGGGTGAAACGCTTTGACTTGGAAATCGAAAGCAACGATTTCCAAGTCAAGTTAAACGGCGGAAGTGCTGCAACCGAAACTCCCACGATCGGCTGCTGAACTAAGGTGCACATTTTCACAAATCGCGGAAGCACAGAACCACCAAGCTTGGTGCAACCGTTGAAACGTTCGTGGAAAATACGCTTACAATATGTTTGAGGGCATCGTAGACCAAACGACGACCTTGGACACTTTCAACATCGGTGACAAGCCACATCGTAATCGGGCGCACGTACTTGCTGGCGTCACTCTTCGATATGTAACTGCAACAATCCAAAGGGCAGTTAAAAGCACTAGGCCAGGGTTTCTCGAACGGGGCGCTCGGCCTGCCTTGGGGGCCACGGAGCGGTTCTCTGGGGGCCACGAGCAGAGGCTTTCACTAGGTAGGCTCATGAAAGTTTGAGAACCACTGCACTAGGTTTTCTGTAAGCTTTCAAGGAATCAGCCGACCGGGTTCTGCTTTCATCTTTTTGCGATGATTCAAACTTGCACATATTTATATTCAAGTAAGTACTCTCCATAGTGGGGGTGAGCAAGGAATCGATCAGCAAATTTTTAATAGGAAATTATTTCACGTAAAATAACGCACCCTCAGTCCTTATTCAATTAGAATCCTATTCAAAATAGAAATTTTATTTCAATCAGGACTGAGGATACGTAATTTTACGTGAGATCGATTTTCTAATAAAAATGGAGAGTGCATACGTCAATTCAAAGGCATTGCGGTATGGGACAATGAGCTAAATATAAACGACGGGAATTTCAGCGTTCGTCAGGAAACTCAGATTCCTCTCGTGGTGTTGACAACATTTCCATACAGAGTTGCAAGCATCCATGATCAACGCCAAATGTCAAGAAAGAACTCACGATTTGCGGATGTGCTTCGCCAACGTGGCGGTTTTATCCACCGATGAAAGTTTTTTGAAATCCTGTTTGTTCCAATAGACAGTTTCTGCAAAGCAGAAGTCAAACGTCACCAAAGATAAGTGGGTTACTATTCTTGCATGAAAAAGGTGAGAAACTCATTTTATTGCCTAGTTTAAAAATCTGTGTGTTTTAATTCAGTTACAAAAACAAACAAAAGCGTTTCAACGTAACGCCTGCGTCACGTAAGTATTGCCGAATTGATTGAAGTGCGACCCCTTTGTGAGTTACGTTATAGACCCAACGTCTTTTACGGTTTCACTGAAGCACGCAACACATTTGAACAACAACAACCCTCACCTTCGTGTTCGTTTCCGAGGAAGCTGATGAAATCGCCAGCGGCGCGTATCACGCGATCACTGAAGCGTGGCACAACGCCAGGACGGCTCATCAAGAAATCAAACAGGTTCATGTTGTTCCGCAGTTCGCCCATGTATGTCGCCCGCTGGAGGATAGGAGTGAAGTCCAGAATTTTTTCGAGAACGACCTGAAAATAAAGGCTTTTTGGTATATCTGCGCAACAGTGCAGACCACGAAAATTTGTAATAAGCAAAAAATGCGTGAAAGCAACACACGCAATGATTGAAAATCGGCCAAGTGGGAGGCAATACACTTCAACTCGTTGCATTGACTCTTAAAGTATGGTTGTAGAGTTTTCCGTTTTCTAATCGAAATCCGACTCAAAATCCGTCAGTGTTAATCAATTTTCCAGATGTGTTCACAGGACACAGCGACTACGACCGATCAATAAAAAAACGTGTTCTCAAACATTTCCTTTTACAGACAATAAACAAGTATCTGTCACCTGGTGCAGCACACGCATTGATATCGGTAGTTGGTATGTACAGCTTTGATCCTACAGCATTCGCTCGTGAAACACACAAGCGTCGAATGCAAATCATACTACCTGCCACCGACAATTTAAATGTGAGCAAAAGCTAAAGGGCTGCACCTGCTCGAAGTTATCCGAGGATATGTCGTCGTCGGTGAGCAGCTCGCCGTTGAATAAGACATTGACGGGACCGGTCAGGCCTGAACGGCTGTGAAACTCTTTGCCGAGTTTTCTGGATTCATCAAACTCCGATCTGAACATGCGCCGAAAAAGTTAGAAGTGCTGCATCAGCAACACACGTTCCAGGATTAAAAAAAAACATTTTGGCTTGGATCACAACCGAAGTTGGTACTGACCATTCCCGGCCAACCCGGTGTCGAGCGAGAAGCTGTTTCTTTATCGACCGACCCATACGACTGTTACGCCACAGAGCCGGGTTTCTACTGCTGGCTACCCCCTTTCACCCAAGAGGAAAATTTCGTCCGTGCCGTGTGAGTGCCGAAGACACGATCATTCAATTTTGAAAAATTATGTTTAAATATATCGACTTCAGTCACAGCTCCTTCACCAATACCATCAATGAACTGAAACTGGAAAAACAGACAGGCAGGTAACTCTAGAACGGGTACTGCACAATGCCTTAGCAAAGCAACTAAAAAAAATTCAAAAATAATTTTGCCACCCTGGAAATTCTGCCGCCCGAGGCTATAGCCTTGAAAGTGTATATGGGAAATCCGGGCCTGCCCAGACAGTATTACTATGTTGAACTAGACAGCGGCGAGAACTCTTGAAAAAAAAAGTCTCGCACACGTAATACTCCATGGATGTTAAAATTTGGACTACGCATCAAGCAGTTACGGGTTCTATGGCCAGAAGCATGCGCCTCTCGTATGATCCTGTTGCCATCACTGGTGAACACATCGGCAACGTGTTAAAATACGATGAGCATACGCATTCATTCAAATGAATTTTGCCATAAATGTTTTCGCTTCCTTACTCAATAGCAGTGTTGCGATCGGTAATGAAGGCCCGAGCGGCATGTGCGCAAAGACTCACACTGTGGCAACAAGCAACAATAGAGATCACCCGACGAGATCACTCTGTCATCGCTTGTTCGCTCCACGTACATAAATGTGCTATTGTTCGCGCACATCCTGTTCGTGGTGAATCGCACATTCAACGCCACGCCGACCGAGAGGTTGCAACAGTAGCCTTACTCAGGACCAAGAATGGCAGCGACATCAGCACTGGGGAACTTCTTCTTCAGTCTCTCTTGGATGTGCTCGACAGTGATGACGTCATTCTCTCCAAGCGACTTATAAATCTAAACGAAAGATAATTTAATTGCGACGCCGCAACACACCCAGTGCGGTTGTGAAACTTTAGAAAATGGAAAAAAATCGAAGTTACATCAATCCTGTTCCGCAGCATTCTTCTACCATTAAGAAAAACTTCGCGCTTGAAAATATCCACGCTTCGGCAACAACGTGAACACGTCTTGCGTTTCAGGGCGAACGATCGCAACACTTCATTGAACAACAAGGTTTTCATCAAGAAGCGAGATTGACAAAAAGCACGCGCCGTTCACCCCGGTTAAAAACGCAAAGGCCTTTTCCGCGTCGTCACTTTCTTCCTTTGCGTAGTTATACGCTCGTACTAACGCCACTCCTGCGTCGGTGAGGCCGTCTGCTTGAGGTGAGTCGTCGACCAGAAACGTGAAGCCTGAAGAAAATTTCAGTCAGGCTTTCGTTAGACGTCACCGGAACTTAAACNAAATATGGGAATTGTTACTTACAACTTACAAGCTTTACATACAATTTACAATAACACATTTACGGTTCAAAATCCTACGAGAGGGACAAAGAANGATCCACTTTCACCATCTTCATGATCTCAACCACAGTTTTCTTGCTTTGAAACATAAGCTTGAGTCCCTACATTTTCAGGTGAAATTTGAAAATTAAGACTGTTCAGCCAACTTTGACAGGTTCGTAACAATTAAAGACAAGTAACTAGTCTTCACAAAGGCGAAGGGTTTGAATCCATCAGCAACTTTTTAATAGGAAATCGATTTCACGCAGCACTACGCATCTTCAGTCCTACAATCTGCAAGCATTGCTTACAAACAAGCTCAAGACCTTTTTCAGACACTGACAAACCAGGATGTTGTTGCTTCAAGTGTTGTGCGAAGGTAACAAACTTTAAGACATGTCTGCAATCTCACGAAAGTAAAACCTGGTTGATCTTCCAGCATGTCTGTGGTTGATTATCATGTACAAAGAAAACAAGCACAGCGTTACCTGCATTTTACTACAGACCTGACATCGTTGGGATAAATTTTATGACGCGACATTCGCACATTACTTGCCCCAACTTCACATGTCCTTCAATGCACGCAACAACGATGACATGGCCGTGCAAGCAAACGAAACGGTGATGCAGGGCGTTCTCATATAGTTGCGGTCCAAGCGCTCGAGAGTACATACTCACCGATCCTGAGAGGTACATCATTTCCCCAAAATATTTCGGCTGCTTCCACCAAATATTGAGCATCCTCGTGCGTGGGATCGCAAACAATCAACAAGTGAAACATATTTTTACGAATTCTTCTCAAAGTGCCCGGAAACGCAGGCCGCAGCAATTCGTGCATGTTCGACGGCCATCTTTCGTATTTCTCATCGTTTTCGATATCGTTCACCCACTGTAAACCAATAAAAAATCTCTAGCTAAGCAGGAAATGTATTATGGTAGAAACACCAGCACTTTTTGTGAGCAACAATCCGCCAGTCGTATTTAACTGTGAACTAAGAGTGGGTTAACCTGTTATTGATCGAATTCGCAGTCTTCCTTGATCCCATTCGAGGAACAGGACCGATATTTACCTGATACATTGCAATGCTTAATTTCAACAGCATTTACCACTTTGGCATTGACACTACCACACAAAAATTGTTTTTGTTATTATCAATCCCGGCTCTGGACCTGCGCGACAAAACAAGAGCCAAACACCTTGTGCACATGAAGAGTTTACTCCCTGTACCGGAAAATCCTATGTACTGTATACTGCGCTTTCACCCAATCAAACGCAATTAAGTTCGGCCTCTATCAGCGACAGATTAATGGATGATGGCCAACAAATTACAGAAGATCTTCTGTCATCCGGTACAGTTATAAAATCAACGCATGCACATAACACGACGTCCGACATACCAGAATGGACGGACTGCGGAGGTCGAGCATGTACGTTTCGGGCTGATCGGCGTTGACGTTCAACTTAACCAAAGTCTGTAAGTCGCTTCCTTTGAAATTCAACTTTCTCAATCCATTCACCAGACGACCTTCATTGCGTAGAAGATCAACTATCCTGAGAAGAGCTGGTCGTAAAATCGAGCATCGCTCAGAAACGACGCAGTGCTTCGAATGGCAAGCCAGTTGCAAACGCAAAAAAAAACTTTATTTTGCGTCTTTCGCAGCTTAGCAACTGATAAAGGGCCTATTTATCAGCTGGCCGCCCGAAACGGTGCTACGTGCTGCGGTGCGACGACGGATGGGAACACGGTATACGTAGAACAATCCCACGAATAGAACCACCACCACCCAACTACCGGCATTACACGGAACCCAGCGAAAGGCTTAACATAATATAACAACCCATCGCAACTACGATGCACCTTGGTCGATGTATTACCACCAATCTACAACTCACATAAACAGGTTGGATCGTTCGACGTCAATTTTAAGTTCGTTTACAGCGATTGCATTTTTCCCAGGTCTGATGCGCATTTTCCTCCAGTGCTATCGCAAAGTAATAACAATGTAAACCGCAATACATGGCAAGCTTTGTCGAGGAAAAGGCTTGACGTGCACGAGCGAGATGGTGGTGCTACGCAAGGGCACGGCACATTACTGCCGATCTCAAGTCAAACCGCGATAACAGAAGTGTTTCCAGAGCCCAGGGGTGAACATTTCAATAAGCGCGCCCCGTTCGACAAGAAGAATTTTACGTAAGTTTTTCACAAGTCGTCCATGATCCCGACAGTAAAAAGCGTTGGTGGCCAAGAAAAGCAGGTTTGTGTGATGCGTAGCACAGGCAACCAAACAAGTGCATTGTATTTCCGCAGCTTCGGTGGCTCGTGCTTTGCGTAACAGGGCGCTCGTGCTCGTCAAGCAAGCTCAGCAGCTGTCTTACTTAAATATGTCTGATTCTTCAGTCTCTATCTGCATGCCGTTTAACAAAAACAACGAATCGCCTCTTTCCAAGCCGTGGTTGTTAAGATTCTGAAAAGTTACAGTCATTGAAAACCACGAACAGCTCAACCGACAAACGCAATGCAGTTTCAGAAAAATAAGCTAGTATCACAAATTTGAATGCAGTTTTGAATATATTTTCAAAATATCGCACTAAGAGACAGTCATCAACTAAACTGCGCTGTTCATAGTTATTTGACAACACCACCTAGACAAGCTTTAAATGTAGATTTCATAGACGTTTGGACGGCAAATCAAACAGTTGTTCCGAACCAGGAAACTCGACCTTTACCTTCTCGCACTCTGGCAAATAAGGTAGTGTACAAACAAGCAACTGCTTTGCTTTATCAGAGCGCTCCTTCAAAAAACACAGATAACCTTTTTACGTTCTAATCAATGGTTTGAGAATAACCTTTTTACGAATCTAATCAATCTACAAGCACTTCGGCACATGTGCAAAGAACACCGGCACCAGTGCTTACTCCTCGTGTTGGCCGCGTAACTCCTTCAGAAACAAACAGGCCTTCTTCATCTTCAGCGTTTAATTGCCCGACACAAGTTTAGCAAGTGGCATCTTACACTACATCGACGATATTATGTAACCAGAGCGAAACCCTACATCACATGGTACCAAACGCTCCTAGTTTATTACCTCTTGGTTTTCCTGAATTTCCCGCCTTAAAGCATCGGTTACTTGTTGCTTCACCAAGGATCTGAAGAAAAGCATGTTGCAGACCAAGCACAAGTTAGTATATTTGTCAAATAAACTTTAACGGTAAAACCAGCACTTTCGTAAATTAAAAAAATGTAACAGACTCACGACAAAAATAACGTTCAAACGGGTCATACAGAATGAGTTAATTGCGAGCACATTTCAACAGTTCCTGCAGTCTCTGCATCATAAATTTGCATCAGTAATGGATATCCGTGAATTTTTCATGCAGCAAACAAGTGGAGGAGTTAATCAAACGTAATAAAAAGGCCTTGGATCTTTTGTTTCTGCTTTTTTTGCAAAGTTGCTAAGTTCTTAAGGCTTAAATTAAGGATGAGGAACCTTTCTTTTGCCCAGTGCCATCAATACCGTAGTAGCTTGTTTTTCCACATAACGTTATGATCAAACATGAAGTTTTTGATTTGGTCCATAGGACTTTTTAAGAAGTCCAGATGCACCTTGTCGATTAATTTTTGAATTGGGGAAGAAGCAATAAACAAAACTAGGTCACAATTTTAGGAAATGGAATAAAGAAGACAATGTCCAACGCTTAAAACTACCCTTGTTTTTCAACCTGAAGATGTTTTTCAAACCACAATTACGTCCATGTTCCTGCGCTGGCGTATTAACGTTGTGATTTCGCATCTGCCCAGCGCAACTGATAGCGTTGTTACTTCACAAATTAAACGCGACGGTTTAACATCAACGCTAGCAACTGACCCGACAACCATCAATTGGAGGAGTGTTTGCAGGTTGTATTTAAACGAAGTCATATTTGCAGCACTGCGGCGTTCAACATTCCCTATGGATTTTGTAAACGCGACCACAGAAAGACAAGCGACGCGGACCGTAACAATTTATCTCGCGGGTCATGCGCAATCCGGTTGGAAGCCCTCTTCCCGGTCTGGCCCAAACGATCCAGTCAAGGGTGACGCGCTCTTAAACTAGCTGCGCGTTTTTGATCGAAAGCAACACCAGTGACAGTCACTGAAAAGTTTTTTGTCGGTTCCAAATGATGTACGGGTGTGAAAAGTCGCACGATCACTTTACCCTGATCTGCCGAAAAATAAGCTTTTTCGTTGCTCGTAATTATGTTAAACGAAGACGTGGGAAGGCATGTCTTGATTACATCAGCCCTCTCCCCCAAAACACTCATTCTGTGTCTTCAATAGCTTTAGTAACGCAGGAACGAAAAACAAGTACAACAGAAAAATCACTTGAAGTTGGTCAGCTGCTGTGCGGTGTTCACAGTCAGGCTTTCGCTGAATGATCTAATTTGAAAATCGAATAACTGCCAGAAGCAAAAAGTCAGCAGAAGGCAAGCTGTTTAGTTTAATCAATTCTGAAAATGAATAAAATCAAATAATGCATCTAGTAAACCTAGACCAGCGTTTCTTAAACATTTGCGGGTCACGAACCCCTCGTACACCCCTGAAGAGGAGACGTTGAAATAAATATTCGAAATTAGGTTTTAATCATCTTAGTAATAATTGAATGTCTGCAAAACTTATTAACCCTTTAAATAACATTCGCCGGCCCCTTAAACCAAACTTAAGGACCCCAGGTTAACAACCCCTGCCCTATAGACTAAACGCTGTCTTATATTATGTGTAAAGTTGCTAGGCTCTGTAGCGATGTAAGTTGAACCTGACCAGTTCTGTAACTTCCAACAGCAGGTTTCACTTCAAAAGGGCTCCAGATCACAAGCATGAAGCCGGATGGGAAGTAGACAGCCCTACATTTCAGGCTTAGAGGCTCGCGTTTCTGGGCAGTTGTAGGCTTGAGTCTGGCTCAAATGCTGTCGGCATGAAACTACATGTTTAGGTATGGGTGGAAGCAAAAATATTAACGGGAGCAAGTTATGGACCTTTTCAATGGGTTCCCCTTTGGAACCTTTGGAGTTTCAAGAAATCTATTTCATGATTAATAAACGCATCTACGATAAAACCTGTCAAACCTGGCCACCACAGTCCTGACGTAGGCCAACTGTGCGTAAGTTATTAGGAATTTTTAACCCAAAAACGCCAGAAAAGCAAATATTAATTAGCAAGATAAAATTTACTTTTGTTAGCTATCAAAGAAGAGTAGGTTACTTTTCTTTGCAATAAGTTGCTATGAATATTTTTTAAATGGTTTGTTCAGACGTGAAGCTAATCGTAAACAATGACGCTTGTTGCTCATTAATTGGAGATTTTTGGTACATTATAAAATAAGTGATCATAGAAATAAGCATTGATGAGAGTTTACATGTACATTTGATGGAAATCGAACTCCAATTAATTATTAATAAAATTCAATACCAGGGGCGGAGCCCTCAAAAAACTATTGGGCCACCTTGCAAACCTGCTTCCCATGATGCAGCTGCACTGTAGCAAATTTATCAAAATGCTACACAACGTACCGCACTCTTAGGGGAAAATTCTGGCTGACGTCTTTCAAGACCTTCAGTCGATCCTCAGGAGGGGAACTTAGAACACGCGCTGCTGCCTGCGCAAGAAAAAAGTCAACTATAATCCCTGGATCTATTGTGAAAAAACTTAACACTTATTTATGGAACATAGTTACAACTTGCATTTCGCAGTAACGCAAATACAAGTTTCTTCGTCTGTATATCAAGCAAGTGTTGAAGTCATCCTAATAAAGCATTTTTGCATAAATGTAAAGTAGAAGTGCAGCACATCATTTGAAACCTTTTTACAATCAACTCTGGAGATTACAATCAGGAGACAAAAATTTAACATCCAAACCAGACTGTGATGTGTTAACAAGGTGCCTCACCTGGAAACTAAGATCTTGCAGTTGCCAAACCTTCATGGGAGTCATTTCATTGGTCGAATCGATGAGATAGTTACGAAAGTCTGTCAGTTCGGAGGAAACGTTGGGAAACCGACGTCGCAGTACAGCAAAATTAAACCCTTCGATTTCGACGTCATCATCATCTTCGGCGAGTGATGAGTCGGAGTCGTCTGCAGATAAGTTTTTTTTATGAATTTTATGTTTTCTCAAACCAAAAGACCCCAGCACAAATATTAACAGCATCCATCATGAACATGAAGCGGGAGGTATTGCCGCAATTGAACCTCAAAACAGGGGATAATGGGGGTGGAAGTGCCTTATTTGCAAATGGCGACAAAGCTACTTTCACACTCTTAAACTTCATTGTACCGTTTCGCACATCTAAACAAGATTGAGAACAGCCATAAGGATACATTTTTAGCTCAATCCTGTTGCGTAACATGGCAAGAAAACGACCATTACTTTCATCGATATGCCTGCCGCACAGTTTTGGGCTCGAAAGTTGTGTGTAACAGCGACACAACACTGCCAATCAGCAGAACGACCCACACATCTCAGCTCCTTCGTGTAATACAACTAATACCTCCACCTCGTTATGTGCTTTCGATTCTCTCTGGCAACATGCAAAAGCTTTTAAAAATTAGAGATAACACATGTTATACTCACCTTTAACCTTGCTGTCATCAACAGCTTTGTACTCGGTGCTTTTTATAGCAAGTTCAACGCCGTAACCTAGAATGAAAAGAACAGTTCATCGCGCACCGTCTTACACAAATGTGACAACTCTGCAAATATACAGCTATGATGAGAAGGGCTTGGTGCCATGCGGTATCAACGTGCAAGAAAATTTTCAAAACTTAAAGAAACACAGTTAAAACGTGAAGAAGCTAAGTAGATCACGAGTAAGTTCCTCACCCGACAGTCTCACTTTTCCAGCGGGTCGATCTTTGACGTAATGACGAAAGATGTAGCGACACTGTCCATCGTTTGCCAACCGTTGAAGCAATTCATTTGCCATTTCAAAATCAGGATCCATTATGTCAGCGTACAGAATGACAGTTGTGTTTAGTGAATGGGAGGCTGAAAATAAAAACACCTTTAGGTACTACTCGTCTGAACAGAGGGGTATAAGATACAACGCAAGTTTTTTCTCTTGAAAAATATGAGCATCACATTCCAAACAAGAGCTGGAATGCCCCCCACCTTATGACACTTGCCACCTAAAAAGGTTAATCGGGTTCGTGAATTCCAAATTGCTTAATAAGGGTGTTGACAATGAAACGTGAACAGGGGCTGTATTCGCTAAAAATGGGCGCGCGGCAGGTTAACTTAGGCCAGTGGTTCTCAACNTTTTTCATCCCATGCACCCTTTTAACCGTTATTTACAGATAAAATCCCCCCTTTAGAAATTTTGTTTGCAAAGAACGCTTTGACATCAGTACACTAAGAAGAGGCAATTTCCCCCC